>Ga0126342_10008143_pt1 | contig 18761 bp, 13 predicted proteins | sample Cyp1metagenome_FD_92528 | JGI IMG/M metagenome (GOLD analysis project Ga0126342, IMG submission 92528) | Coral microbial communities from Lord Howe Island, Old Settlement Bay, Australia - Cyphastrea 1 metagenome | ecosystem: Host-associated > Invertebrates > Cnidaria > Coral ...
CTTGTAGAAAACAGAGAATCAGGAAGACCTTCATACCAACAGGAACCCATGCCCCATGACCGCCGGAAAGCAAGCGCAAAGGCAGCAAACAATTTGACATGCTGTGGCATGATCGTGCGCCCCCAGAGCGCGCATCCGCTTGCATGCAACATGCAAGATGTCAGGGGGCCTCTTGTGCACTTTCGGGATCCGTTTCACAACATCTCGAACACCGCGAGTGGTGTGAATGGCCCACAGAAGGATTGCGAAATATTTCAACATGTTTTGGATTTTGGGTTTCATTCTTTATTTTTGGGCGTGCTATGTTTATGGGGTGCTAGGCTATGGGGCAAGGTAGCTGGCGGCAGCATATGTTGAGTCCCGGCTTGTCTTATGACATCAGAGAGAGTGCTACGGGACAAATTTCCCAATATAGTTTCCAAAATTTGTGATTTAGTTTCCAAGATAGAAACATATAGTTTCTAAGACGTTTGATATAGCTTCCAACATGGGTTTTGGCCCACAGACAAAGAGGCCACCGGTCGTTCCGATGTATGTCCGTCTTTTTTTTCTGTGCAAAGGTTTGTGCGTAATCCCCGGGCGTGGCTTTGAAGGTAACATCCTACGTTCTTCTGAAGCATAAGGCAGCTAATGGGATTTTCAAAAGAAATTGAACCACGAAGAAAACATGACATGCTTCCAAATATTGACCCTTGCTCTTTCATCGTTTGTCTGCTTGGCTTTCAAATTTCTGTTCTAATCCGGCCTCCTGTGGGCATATGTTTTGTCCCGTGATTTTCATATCATTTCGCATTACAGGCGTGAACGCGTAAGTACGAACATTACAAACCAGACAGTGGTCAGTCACAAGTGAGTCATAACTATCTTAGCATGCGTCTCATAGCAACATCTTACCATGACATGCTCCTTCTCCGGCCACCCGGAATTTAGTTTCCAGGCGTTGCATTTTGTCGTGGGGCATGATGTTCATTAATAAAACCAACATGAGTAAAAATTGAGCACTTTGTAGTTGATATTTTCCCTTTTTAGTATGGTCGTAAGTGGTCACTTTGTAGTGGATGTTGGGCGCACTTTGTATTACATTCCGGGGGCACCCTGATTTTTCCACTACAAAGAGGGTCGCCGCGTGTTTGCTACAAACCCGTTATTTTGATAGGATTTTTTCCCATGTATGAAAAAACAAAAACAAGTTTTTTTCTAGTGTGCAGACTTCAAAGGGAAAAAATGTGGGTCAAAATCAATAATGGTGAAATTCAAACAGTGGGTTGAATCCTTTTTGTTTTTCCATAGGCTGAAACTTGTCGTAAAAATATCTGAGCCGTGCTTTGTTTGCACATATCCTATAGTTTGCCGGTGTGCCTTTGTCATGTGCATTGCGTTCTTTTCTTATCATAAATTTGTGTACCAGTGGCAGGCCGTCCCAAGGGCCCCCAGATCATCCAAAATGATCCCAAATTAATGTTAGGCCTCATGTAAACTCGCGTTGGAATTTCAGAAACATTTGGTAACTATTCAGTATGGGCCCGGTGACGTGTATCTACAAAGTGCCTGCGCAACTTCACCCCTGGAAAGCACATATTTTTTTTTTAAACACATGCCAATCCATTGTTTTTGGTTTTCGGGGCCAAATTTGAAAGCATTGTTGTGGTAGACAAGGCAAGAAAGTCGACTATGTAGGCATCATGGCCGTTAGTTCTAAAAGCCTTGTTCAGCAACTCGCTGTTTTTGAGCTGGATATGGCGTGCCAAACAAAGTGCATACACCGAGTTGTCGCACGCCCGCGGGCTCCAGCAATGCAGAAGGGGAAGGGGCACACGTCAGCCAGCATGTTCTGCAAAAGCTGTTTGTGACTGATTTGTCCTTATGAAACCTGTTCTGCATTTGCAAAAACCTGTTCTGCATTTGCAAAACAAGTAGTGGGGCAAGGCGCGGTTGAGTTTTTTCGCGGGGAACATTGCAAGACCAAAGGTGTAGAGCCAGGGCTCCGGACGCCATGGAGGGATACCCTTCTGGAGATGCGCCAGAAGTTGCCGAAAGTGCAACAGCAACAAAGGATGGGAACTGTTAGATTCATCAAATTGTGTTCGACATATGGGGTGTCCGCCAAACCGCATCATGTGATTGTTTCCTGCGCACTTAACAACAAACAGTGCGAACGCCAAATAAATCACATTTGGGGTTTTTCGATGAAGGCAACCAATTGGTTGTTGAAACGTGAACCTACCCGCTGATGCAAACAATCTTGCTACTATGTTTCGTTTTGCTGCCCATCCATGTGCTCACTTGTGGTGAGGAGGGGGAAGGCGATGAAGAGGCGGTAGCTGACGAAAAATCGCATCTTGACTTGAAATTTATATTTCTTTTGGAATCAAGATGATCCACAATGTTGGATTCAGGATTTGGTGCAATTGTGTTGCATATGACACCACGAAACGAGGGTTTGGGTTTGTTGGATGTTCCTCAACGTGAATTGGTTTGCTGTTTCAACACACAGTTCAAATTGCGCTGAACTTTAAGCGCGTGCACTTTCATCGGTCAAGAACTCAGGACGCAAAAAAAAGGAGAGAACGCCGAAGACGACAAGGTCTGGTGGTTTGTTGCGTTGCCTTGTTTTTCTTTGGAAGGTGCGGCGAAAAAGGTGCAGGGGTGCATTTCTATTAATTAGGAGGTAGTGGGAAGCCTACAACTGTTTTCAGTTGTTTTTGCTGCATTCTGGGTTGGATGTGGTATTTGGAAATGATTTCGGGGATGACTTTTGGCCTTGCGAATTGTTTGCAACAACGACCTTGTACACAAGTAAATTGATTTCTAAAAATGAGTTGAGAACAGCCGTCCCTATCCCGTGCAAATTTTGGATGTGGGGATCTCTTTTCAGATATCTTGATTTTGCATGGCAAGACTTGTTGGGGGATGTGACCTTAGGAAGACCGTTTCCATGACCAACTGGGCCAACTGTTCAACTGGGATCCTCCGGGCAAAACCACCTTGCCGCAGGAAACCGATGTGACCAGTCAAGAACATTTGGTACAGATGCTGCGCAAGAGAGGTACATGCGAGGAGCAGCGGCGTCAGCCGAGCGATTCGAGTGGCAAATGTCGTTGGCACCGAAGATCATGTTCGGAGAAAAACTGATAAAAAGTGAGACATTTTTCCTGGAGAGAAATTTCCATCGCATTTCGAAACTTTCGATAAACCCCTCCAGCAGGAATCCCGTCGGCATTCTGAACGCCCCCACACCTTTTGGGATACCCAGCCTGTACCATCGATGAGTTCTGAGCTGCTTGGCAAAATGGTTTCAGTACTTATGCGTTTGTCTTAAAACGAGGAATTTACAAGCATTGGATGGCAATGTTACGGGGAAAAACAAAAATACGCCCTTTTATTCTCCAAAATTTTCAGGGATAGAGCCAACAATATGAGGGTTCGTTTGGAACCAGATGAGGTATTCCCAGGACAATGGGCCCCTTGACAACATCAAAACCCCGGAGGATGTGCGATCTGCAACTTGATCTGCACGTAGGGAGAGGGCTCAAAAGATTGCATGCTTGGTGAGTGCCCAGAGAAAACAAATGCATCCTGTGGGTCATCGTGGAGGTCCCGTTGGCCACGGATCGTGGTTTTAGCTTGTTTCCATTCCCTGATACTTCTCTTTGATGTAGCTGTTTAGAACCGCTTCGATGAAACTTGATGCACTGTGGGAGATGGTTGATGGTTGGCATTTGCTGTCCAGGATCCATATCCTCTTCCCGCACAATTTGAGTGGTGCACTTGCCGCTTTGCTGATTGCGCAACTGATTCCTTTGAGTCAATAGCACATTACGATGAGATACTCGCAGAGTTGGGAGAACTCGTTTTGCCACATACGGAGGTGGCATTGAAGATTTAGAAATTTGCATCAATCTATTTGGCCGTATGTATGCAGTTCGCTAGGCTGGCTGAAGAGCATGTTTAGTTGGCATTTTGCACTGTCCAATCTGTGGCCAGCCTGAGAGATCGATGGTGTGAAGTCATATCCGCAGCAAGGGTCATTTGACCGACAGCTGAGCTTCTGAGGTGATGTGAATGATGCCAAAGAGCTTCAGGAAATCTACACGTTGCTGACGGAGAACTACGTGGAAGACGATGACCCCGAGGGGCTGCCGGGATGTGGTCAGCTGTGGTGGACGAGAGTTAACTTCGGGGGTTTGTATCACCCAATCTGGGAGAATTTTTTCCTTCTTCAGTTGCCGATGTTGCCGACCTTCCCTTGGTCTCAAATTTGATTGGGGAAACGGAGAAATCGGCAGCAAAAAAACAGGACAGCATGTTCCGCTTCGACTATTCGACGGACTTCTTGGAATGGGCCTTGAAACCGCCAGGGTATTTGAGGCCGTAGATCGGGGGTATGGTCACAAGAGCAACTCAAATGGGCGCAGGATGTGTGCAATGATGGGGCCTCACCAAGTACCTACTATGACGGATGACCCTCCAGTAATCAAACGTGGCGTGTTGGTTTTCCATAAAAATCCCAATTTCTAGGGAATTCCCAGCTTGCCATGTTTGATTACCAGAGGTTTGGCTTGATCTATGTCCAAGTTCTCAGGCAGTGGCACCTCGGGGTGCGGGTCAAGGGAGGTGGCAAGCCCCTTGGAAGCGCAGGAGGGTACTGTTGCAGCCCTTCTGCGAAGGTGCTTAAGATCTGATTCAAAGTGCACTTATGGTTCCAGTTAAGACAGAGCAAAAGGCTCACTCAATCGATTTCTAATGATTTGCTGGTGTCACATTTGTGTAGTGTCCGAAAAGTGCCAGGTTATTCCCCAGAAAAAAGGAGAAGAAAAAGGGAGGCTTTCACAGCCGTTGGTTGTCCTCAGTGAAGTGCAAGAGAAAAGTGCATGCGATGTGTGTAACCTCGTCTTGTGATTTGAGGTTGGTGGGCTTTATTACTGGCATCCCTGCACATATCCAGGCGGGATTGAGAGTCCGGTGTCGTTGCCTTTGGACACACTATCTTCACAGGACTCGTTTTCCGAATGATTGGGGCATTGCGGCATTCTCATCTCTGGCATCTGGTCTTTGAGTTTTGGAAAGATGCTGAAGGTCTCAACATAAGGCCCAGATTGCCACGTCCAAAGAGGTCCCATGTATCATTCAAGGTGGTGCCCCATAGTTAGATAAGTTGGTGCAAATAACTCCCATTTCACTATGGTTTATGGCAGATATAACTATAGTTTTCATGGGGTTTATAAACCAACTTATAACTGGGGGGCACCATCCTGTTGAGAGTCTTTGTCCATGGAAATTGGGCCTGAAGGCCAACCTGTGAGGTCTTTGAAAAGAAGATCGACATGGCTGAGATCAACTTCCTGTGCGTGCACAAGAAATTGAGATCTAAGAGGCTGGCGCCAGTGCTGATCAAGGAGTGGCACATGGGAATACATGGGATCCCAAGGTTATGCGGTGCCCAAGGTCCTGGGTTTACTGATGATACCCTCTGGTAAACTAACATAACTATGGAAAATCACCATTTTCAATGGGAAAACTCACTATAAATGTCCATTTTCAATAGCTATGTTAGTTTACCAGAGGGTATTTGGCATCGTCCACCGGACAAAACCCGTCGGGACTTGGTGCGCAGGAGATCACCCGGCGCGTGAACTGCGAAAACGTTTGGCAGGCCGTCTACACCGCTGGGGTGGTCTTGCCACGGCCTGTGAGCGAGTGCCGACGCTTGGATTGGGATGGATTGGGAAGGGATGGTTGAACCTGTTGGGTAAGCCATCTTCATAAAGCCATGCTTTGTTGGAGACATTTGGAGCAGTTGCCTTGCTGCACCGAGGATATCACCACCGTTCATTGAACCCAAAGAAATTGATTGAAGTGGGCTTCTCGCACCTTGGCGCCCGAATGACGATGGCCAGAACCATCAAACTCTACAAGGCCTGGGGGTTGGGCGCCTCAAAAAGTGATGAATCGCAATTAGACTGGTACCCCCCATAGATTCAGAAAGGTGTATACCCAAGGTGTCTGAATCTGAGATCAACCTGACACCAGGTACCTGATGCGCCTCAGCTCTCTGGGATGCGAGAGATGAAGAAAGCGGATGTACCCAGGGTGCACTTCCTGGTGTCCACCTACCTCAAGATGCTCGCCATGACGTACTCAGTGGCAAGTTCAGCTAATTCAGGTGCTGATCGAATCAGAAGCAGTGGCAAGAACTAGTCTAACTAGTCACTGCTTTTCTGCTTGATTCTGAGGTCCCCAAACTGCGAGAAAGTGTTTATTGACAGACAAGGCTTACGAATCCACTGTCCACTTGGTGTGGGTTCTGAGCCAACAAAGCCAAGGAAGTTCCAGCTGCATCCCGAACTCTCAGCAGATGAGGCAAGATGGAGATACGGCTGGGGGTGAATGTGAAAAGCTTGGCCGAGAATGCACGTGCGGAAATCATCAAGTCAAGTTGGGGACACCATGAATTTCAGATTCCGAATTCCGAAGTGTTTTTTGGGAGGAGTATCTCATTTTGATTGCTAGTACCTGTGGAGGAGTGTTGAATAAGCCGGCTTTTTTTTTGGGCAATGTCATCATCACTTTTTTGGTTTTATTGTTGCCCTGTACGCTGGAAAATCGCCATATATTTTTTTAAAGCAAACGAATGCACTCTCGCATGTTTTCATATATTTTCCGATCAAACGTTGTTGAATACATCCCGTAGATATACACCATATTTATTCATCCCATACTATCCCATATGGATTTTGTCCCCAACTGCCATGTTGAATTGCCAGCGGGTATGCCTTGCCTGCCAGATTGAACATTGGATGCTTCCTCGGAAGGATGTGGTCTACTGCTATGTCCGTTGCTGGGCGTGACCATCCTGCGCCCTCATAGATCTCTAGCACCGGAAACCTCCACTTTCTGAAATCTTAAGCGCATTGAGCCGCACATGGAGAGCTAAAGAGTCTATGTAGAATCTATAGGAACCTGCAAACTAGACCCTATGCCATGATTGTCTTATTGGAAATAGTCATTTCAATTTTCCTGCGTTGAACTTGAAGAGAATGGGCAAGTGGACCTTCGGTGGACTCTTCACCAAATGGAGTGAAGAGAATGCCACAACTGTTTGAATCGGTAATCATATACAAAAACGGATCCTTAAATACCAAACATGACATATTTAGTGGGTCATTGCCCCAATTTGACCCATACTGATACTCATATTTGCACCAGAATCGGCAACAGCTTGGGAGCTCTTCACCGGCTCTTCACCGGCTCGCTTGGGCTGAGGCGAGAATGAGAAAGGAGAGATCAACGATGTGTGCTCCTTTTACAATTTGCCCTCGACTGTTCTAGGCCGGGCTTGCATCCTGGGCCATGAAGATGGATTCTGAGTCGAAAACCGGAGTGAGCAACCAGGGTGAGCCTGGCAAGATCCGAAATTATGCTGATCTGAGAAATGTCAAGCCTGGATTACAGTGTACTGCAAGAGGATTTCCTGTGCTATCTACAATGGGGCTTGAACCAACCAGGAATCACATTTGTTGATGAATGTGGTGGGTACACAGATGGATCGTTTATCTCAAAACAGACCAAGTTGGTGGGCTCATTGGTATTCCATTTTTGACAACCATTGGTCATTCTGGTTCTATCCCATATTTTGCTGGTTTTTCTCCAACTTTTGCTTGCTTAAAACCTCTAGCTGGGCCATCTTCCTGCATTTTGCAGGTCACGAGAAGCACAACCAGCTTCGGGCAGCGTACTCCTATTGGAACGTGGCAAACACTGTGCCCTTGCAGGCTGCCGGATGGGGAGGTTTTCGCTACAGGATTCAGAAAGTTGATAAAGTTGATCCTTTTCCCCCTGTTTTCGACGTAGAAACGCTGAATCTTGGACCGACTTGGGTCCCAGGGGCATGGAAAATCTCATGCTCAGCCCAATGGCGTCGCAGGACTTGATGTATGATGCACTGATTCTGGCGAAGCAGCGTGTGACGAACTCAGCACCAGACTAGGGCAGACCTCAACAATCATGGAAGACAGAGAAAGAGCAAAAAAGAGCCTCACGTGGCTAAACTAAAGTGAGACATCCAATGATGACATTTTGGATGTGGAGACACAGACAAAAAACTAGTCACAGGATCATTACCAAGTTACGGTGCCCCCGCAGGATTTTGACGTTTTCAATGCCTTGGACGTCATGGAGAACGAGAGTTTCTTGAAGGCCAGGGTTCAGCAGGAGGTTCCGAACCTTGGGTAGCGATTTCTTCAAGCCATTGGGGTCCGCAGGAGCTGAAGTTTGGCATTGGAGATGGCTTTCTGCTCCTTGGTGAAGCTTTCTGCAGGAGGTGAATTCTTTGATGCCCAAAAAAGGCCGAAAATTAAGAGATCCATACTGATCCACTACATTCCACTGGGGTCACTGGGGTTTCTAATGATATCTAATGCTGAGTTATAGGGGCATGCCATGCTGAGACTGCTTCAGTCTGAATTTTGTGACACCTGAGATCTGTGAAACTGAGGCAGTACTACCTCTACAACTGGAAGTGTCCGAAGATTGATCCGCATGGCATCGGATTAGTTCTCCTTTAAAGCTGAGTCGAGTCGAGTCGATGGGTCAACATTTGGGGGATTGCCATGGGAAAAAACCCGAAAAAACCATCCCGAAGATTGCTAGTCGGCTAGTCAACTATCCGGAAATGGTACCCTCTGGTTATGACTAACAGTTCGCCATGGTATAGATGGCCCATAGAAATAGATGGTTTACCTATTAATAGCATGGTGATTTTCCATGGCAAACTGTTAGTCATAACCAGATGGTAGGGTCTGTTAAATAACCAGATGGTAGGGTTATTGTTGGGATTTTGAACAATGGATGGTTGATACTTGGCCAAACTGACCAAATCTCTGGTTACGGGCCAATGGGCCCTAAAAATAATTTGACCCATACCCAGATAGTGATGAAACGCGACCCTAGGAAGTCACGGTCTCGGAAAAACACAAAGTTAAAAGGTGAAATCACGAAATTCTAGTCCCTAACTCTTTGAAGAAGGCTGGTGGCATAAACACTAGCCAGCCAGCTTGAGTCCTTGATAAATCTCAGAAACAGGGCCGGTGGCAGCCTGCCAATACCAAATCGTACCGGGCTGTGATTCTCACCGGTCAATTACCAGTGGGAGGTAGATTTCAAATGGTGATGATCGACTGAAATCAGATGCCCTACTGGGAAAAAGGCTTAATTACAACTGGTCATTGACCACATGGCGTTTTCAGAGTTCGATTGGAGCAGTTCGCAGTTCAAAAGGGGGCCGTGAAAAAAATCCGCCCGGGCTGTCACAGGACTATGGTGCATTGGTTGTGCCAAGAAATGTGGCATTAAATCTTGCAACATGTGGGAAAATTTACAGGAAACCATGTTTTTTACCATCAAATATAGAGGTTTCCTGTAAATTTTCCCATCATCCAGTTCTATGAATGTTTCTGATTTTTTCCATGAACCAATTGATTTGGAGTGGGATACATCTGAGCATAGGTCGATTCACTTAGTTGTGCTTTGGAATGGACAACTCTTCGCGTGATTTGGTGCCGCCGTGTCGCAGGCTTTGGTAGCGGCCATGATCAACACGCCAATGGGGACCACCAAAAGCCCAGACATGAGCAGAAGGCAACCATTAAACAGATAGACCCGAAAGTGTTTTAGCATTTGCCAGGTTCATTTCTTTCAGGCCACAAGCTGCACCACTAGCCATGGCTGAAGCGGATAAGAGCCCGAAGGAGAGAATATGGCCGTGATTTTGGAACCAGACATGTGGTCATCTTGGGTGTCATAAACCTTCCAAGCATATTCAAAGGATGACAAAACTCTCAGAGCCGTCCATTCCACAATATGAATTGTTTTTTGCCGAGCACGCGACTTATTCATGCTTATTCTGTCCTTCTGTGGTCAGACTGCCAGGAGGAGCCAGAGGAAGAAGAGGAGGCGGAAGAGGAGGAGGATGAAGTCGAGAATGACGAAACTGGCCAAGCGGGAGGCGAAAAGAAAAAGAAGAAGAAGAAGCCTCCTGGAAGAATATTTGGTGGATTTTCTTTCACCAGTCAACATAAGACGATGTGTCACCTCCCAAGAATTAATGGATGGTCAGTATCCAGTTTCTTGGACCAACAACTTTGAGCCATTTCTGGATTTGGGTTTGCGACTCTGGGGAACCAAAAGTTGGATTAGCATTGATAAGTCTGATAAGATTTCCATACGCTCCCGGCGAATCATAGGTTCCAAACAAGGCCTGTTACAACCATTTGATCAAATCCAGGAATCCATCATCCCACGAATCGACCCCAAAAACAATGAAAAAATCACCATTTTGTGTGCCCCAAACGATACGTTAGCAGAATCTGTGCTATAAGTGGTATTAACAGTATTAACACATATTTTTTCACTGCTTACTCCAATCCAAAAAAGAGACCTGGCCACCTGGCATTTCACCTGGCCCGGCCCCCAGGAAGAAGCCCGCCAAGAAGGAAGGCGCGGCTACCGCAGGCTACCCGGCTCCAGCCAACGGAGAGGAGGACCCTTTTGGACGACTCGACGACTTTTTGACGATGCACCAAGGGGTCGCAATTCAGAAATGGGGGTAAACAAAAAAAAGACATTGGAACTGTATCAATTGCATCACCTATGGTGTTTTTCTGGATATGTTGGGGCGAACCATGTTTTTGGACTATATAATGATTTGGGTTTTGGGATTGGATTGGTGGGTTGTTAATGATTGATAAGCATGATTTGGGAATGATTGGTATGATCTGTAAAATCTCAGGTATTTGTGATGAGCATGGGTTTCAATACCAATTAGACATGACTATATATTATATTTATGGCTTGAATAAGCGAATAAGCGTCAGTAGTATCATTATAGCTTCAGAACCATAAACAGCATCGTTTGATATGGGTTTTGTTGAGGTTTCAGGATTCGTATTGCCAGTGGATGATTGAAACATCGCGGTATGGCCGATGATCATCGGCTATCATGCCCACGATTAAAACTGAATATGGTCCATGGTTCATGCGCATTATCAATAATATGCAGTTGAAAACTTGATTTTTCTGAATTCGTTTTCATATTTTGTTGTATGTAACATTGGGCACATGAATTAACTCCTTGACCTACTCTGGTGATCAAACATGGCAAGTGCCAACAATCTTTCATGTATATCCATCTACAGATGATTTTCCCATTCAAATGTGGAAACGGCATTCAGCAACATTTGCAGAAAAAAACATACGATTTAATCTGATTAACGTAGACAGTTGAATTCCAAATATCTAAAGCATGTTGTTTTAAGATTTAGATCCGTTGCCATGTTTGATGGCCAGAACATATTCTGATGGATTCTCCCACCGGGAAGGCCGTGATGTAAAACGCCGTGCGATGCCATTTAGGGGAAAATGCCATGCAGGAGTAGTTTCTTTCTATGATATGTAAATAAATCGGAATTGCCATATTTTTTTTGGGCAGCCTCTAGCTAGTTCACATGGTTTCCCCAGGAACATGATTTACGCATTAAAAAAATGAGTTTTCTAGATTCATTTGGTAGCAGCCCCATCCAGATTCAAAAGTTGGAAGCCTGGACAAACAATGGGGGAAGCATCATCTACAACATCCTGGAAGCACATGACTCTATGTTGTTTGGGTTGCCATAGTTACTTTGTCAGACCAGTAGAGATTGTATAGATAAATAGATCTTTCAGTGACTAGTAATTCTCATGGCTGTTAAATTTTACCCTCCGGACGCCAGACTGTGAATGAACCAGTGTATACTCATTATATACACATACAGTCATATACATATTTATATACAGTATATATATATACTGTTTCTGCTTTGACTGCTGTCAATCTCCAGTTTCAGTCACACTCCCACCAGTGTGCGCCGCAGGATAAGGAAGATCCTGATCAACAGCAGCACCTGCTTCAGATGCTGCGCAAGCGAGGTCCTTGTGAGGACAGGGGTATCAGGCAACATGGAGATGGCTCAAAACCAATCCCATCCCTCTTTACTAATTGAATGCTACCAATAAGCAACTCCAAAATGAAGAGGTCCAATGCAAAAAAGGGTTTTGGATAAGTCCAACAGAGGGTAGGCAGCTAGCCGGAAAATATGCACTGAGCTTTTCAAGAGACATTTCCAGCCGTTACCAGGCCGTTACGGGGCCGTTACCCTTGATGTCATCCCTGAGGAATCCAGGAGACAAACGGCCCGAGAACACGCCTTTTGGGATACCCAGCCTGTGCCATCCATGGGCTCCGAGTGCGCCCGGAGCTGGGAGCTAAGTGGATCTATGAATTGAGTTTCCCAAACCCTGGTTTATTAATTAGGGGGGTACCCTTCCAATAGTCATATGAAACTTTTTTATGGTACTCTCCCAATTAAACAATCTAGGGGTTTATTAAACCAGGGTTGACATTACAACATATCCAACATATGAGGGCAATGCAGAGAGAGAGAGAGAGAGAGAGATACATATGATTACATATGTATACGCATACACCTAATCTGCCAAACTTGAGCCTTGCAGCCAACAGAATCGTGGTAACATGAAGAATGGTGGGGATACCTTTTCCGTAACCGTGCGAAGAGCTCCCCTAACACAACTCAGTGAGTTGGACATGTCACTTGACAACGATATGCACCAACTGGGCTTTTTTGACTACAACCTTAGTCGTCAATACAACTGGGGTGGTATAACTCACGGATATTTAGTGCTTCTTGTTTGTGATTCAACATGGGTCATTAAATGTCCCCATTGAACATCACCCAACCATTAGGTATATGGTCTATAATGGCTACTATAAGGTGATGTCCAATATATCCAAAATGGGACAGTTACCAACCCCTGTTCAATACAAACATGTCAAAAAACACCTGACGTGTTGTCACACTTATAACGCAACGTCGGACCCCCGACTCGTTGCGTTGTGCGCCAGCCAGGTATGGTCAAGACAGTGGCCCCTTGGACGAGGTTCGCCAGGTGGAGGACGTGCGCGCCGCCGCTCGGAGAATTGCTCGGAGGGTGAACATCCGTGGGCCCAATGGAAAACCGTTGAAACTTTGGGATATTCATTGGAGATTCCATGTAATTAACGAGGTTATACTCATGAAACACAGGGAAGTTTTGATATGGATTCGAGTTGGGAAATCTGTGGCCTTGCTGTGGGGCCTGCCCCAGATGACCTCGAGCAAAGGGGTTTTGGAGACGACCGGACCTGGGCTACAGCGGCTACAGGTCAAATCTTCTTGGGGTCTACTTCACTCTCACTCTGTTTGAAAACATCATGGCACAGCACTTTGCCAAATTTTTGTAGGATAATTGGCAATTGTAACAAAATTTCCGCCCATGCCAAGCGGGGGTCATATTTCATTGGTTTTTTCAGGTATGGAGATTGGGGCACCTGACCTTTGCTCATGTTCGATACCAAGGAGCCTTACCCTTTGCCCGACAAATTCGAATGGTGCACTTGCGTCTTGGTCTCAATTCATGAAAAGATACTGAATTGATTGTGCATAATTTTCCGGTATTTTCCTTCTTATTTACTGACATTTTTTGGCATGCGCTATTTTCAGTCAGACCCATCTGTAGATAGACCTTTGTGAAACTAGAGATTTTCCATTGGGAGGGTTAAGTTATGGAAAGTAGAACTGAAAAAGTTATGAGCAGGCCCTCCCAAAGATTAGGGTAAAGTTGGTAAAGTGGGTGCCTTCAGATATTCCCTGTGTAACACTGAAAATGCTGACGCTTTCAAGCAGCTACTCAGCTAGTTGGCTTGTTGTTTAAAGTGGATTGGGATAGGCTTTCGAATGCTCCCCGTCCGGTGGTCACGCTTTGCCTGAGATCGCCGGTTGCAGGCAATGTTGATGATGACAAGGAGATTGACGAGATCTATACCCTGCTCACGGAGAACTACGTGGAGGACGATGATGCTTGGCGCAAGGCACCACACCGTCGAGGGTGAGCTGAGGCGCCTGAAAGTTGACATCCATCCCACAAAAAAAGGGGCATGCGGAACACTCTACCCTGGTTGATTCATGAGATTCATTGGGATGTACCCTCTGGTAATTTAACATAGCTATTGAAAATCACCATTTTTCATGGCTAAATCAGCTATAAATGGCAATGTTCAATAGTTATGTTAATTTACCAGAGGGTATCCCCCAAAAAGTGATCATGTGCCACTCAAAGGAACTAACCAAACAGCCGCCAGGCGTTTCGCAAGGGTTCAACCGTTGACATTGCCCCTGATTCCGGTGAATCTCCGTGGTTGTTCAAAGATGCGAAACGAAGCGCTGAGGACAGCATGTTCCGCTTCGACTACTCCGTCCACTTTTTACGTTGGGCCTTGAAGCCGCCTGAGTTCCTGAGGCTTTGCCGCGGGGTGCAGCTTCTGAACGGGCGGGTAAAAACTGAAACTGCAAGTTTGAAGGGGAGCCAGCCGTTTCATGAGTTTTAGCACTTGGATTCTGGAAGAATTTCTTGAGTTCCACCGTTCCACCCATCTGGGTTTACACCGGACCAGGACTCCACTCCTAACAGTCCTAACATCAACTGAACATCGTTCCATGCCCACACAGGAGTTGGCATTTGGGTGTGAGGGTGCAAGGCGGAGGAAAGCCACTTGGTGGAGTCAACCCTTCCAAACGTGGGTATATAGATTTGCCGATTTGCCGCGACATTCCTTGACAGGTCGGTTGTTTGTCATCCATGTGGCGACTGATTCGTGTTGCAGAGTCATCTGCCAATTTAAACCACAATCTCCCGAGGTTGGTGGGCTTTATTACAGGCATCCCAGCTAAGATTCGAGCCCTTTGACCGAAACCAGGGGCTGCACCTGGTGGATTGGTGACATTTTCGGGTGTCCTAAGTCATGTCCCGGGGGGTACCCCCAAAATTGGGGATTATCAATGGGAACACCCATAAGACACCTCCAAATGATGCAGATGTCTCCGAAAAGTTGTGAGGAAGATCCGGAAGTGGATGTGGCTTGGGAACATTTGGGAACATTTCTACAGCTGATGTCAGATATCAAAGAGAGCTCTCGTCACAAGATGTCACAAGCAATCCTTCAAGTCATATGCTTTGTGATATGAACTGGCAAGGGTTTTCTTTAGCAAGCGTACCTTCTACTACAATGCAGTATCCAGTATCCCTTATCAGAAGGTGATTCTCAACCTGTTTCTCCTTTGATACAATCTTCACTTCCCTTTTCATTGAATCATTTATGTAATCCTCCCTTTCTGAGTACATGTCGTTCTCGTAGCGACGAGCAAAAAGATAGAAGAGTAAAATCCTAAAATCATGTTGAACATATCATATATATTCATATAGCCATTCTTTTTTTTGGGGGTTACTAGCTATATATATATATACATATATATGTCCCATATCCCCAGCACGAAAAACCCCGTTTATTTTAGGTGCTCGAGAAGTCCATTCAGATGGCAGAGATCAACTTCCTCTGCGTGCACAAACGTTTGCGCTCCAAGCGCTTGGCGCCGGTGCTCATCAAGGACGGATGGATGAGGGATGGGATGGGGTGGATTTCAGAGCTGGCTGACATGGTCTGTACCATGTATATATATATATACATATAGATAGATAGATAGATAGATAGATAGATAGATAGATTATAGATGCAATTTAAAAGTTGAGGTTGGGAAGACCTTTGGATCCTTTAGTAGCTTCATTTTCGATTTTTGAGCGTCATGGACAGTCAAGGTGCGACTGCCGTCTGCCATATTCTGCCGAGCAGGAGATCACACGCAGAGTGAACAGGGAGAACATTTGGCAGGCGGTGTACACTGCTGGAGTGGTCCTGCCCAGACCCATCAGCGAATGCCGTCCTTTGGCCAAACGCTGATGACATCTGATGACTAGGGACTAGGGCCTAAGGGGTCAATGGCACCCTGGCATCCTCGGGTTCAAAATGGTGAGGATTTATGGATTTTCCTTCCAAAATATGTGATTGTAGATTTTGACGCAACCCTGCAGTAGCGCAGAACTTTGTTTACGTGTGCCAGTGTGTGCGGATTCCTGACAGATCGTGTTCAGCATGCTTTCATGCTTGAGACGTATGTTTTGAGATGAGCGCAACCAAAGTTTTAATCATCCACTTTTGTCCTGGACAATACCATCATTCATGGACGTGGGGATGCGACTGCCCATAAAGTCTCTAGGTAACTCACGCAGGTGGAAAGGTCATGAAAAAAATATATATGAAAATTCCTTGAAACCCTGAGATTTCCAGGGATTTCCTTCCATATTTCTTCCTTTTTCCACAGGTGAATCCCATCTTCAACTGGTCCCGATCCAAGGCTACTGGCACCGCTCCTTGAACCCCAAGAAGCTGATCGAAGTGGGCTTCTCCCACCTCGGGGCACGAATGACCATGGCCAGGACCATCAAACTCTACAAGGTCGGCCCTGGGAAGGATGGGAAAGGAATTATGCTCAATTGGTGGCTTTTTTTTGGGGGGCTGGAAGCCAATCATATCCATATCCAAGTTGAATATATGTGTAAATTTTATTTGTTGGTTTTTCTTTATGCATTTATTCATTATTATTCATTCATGTATTCATGTATGTAATGTACATCCAACAGACAGCCGATAGTAGCATCATGTTTGTGAACTCGGCAGCACAATCTGCGCGTCTGACAAAGCCCTAGGTGCCCGACGTGCCGCAGCTGCCGGGCATGCGGGAGATGAAGAAGGAGGACGTGCCCAAAGTTCACAGCCTGGTGGTGAACTATTTGAGGAGAAGGGAGCTGCACCTGTGATGGTAGGGGAAGTGTTTCAGTGTTTTTTTCTATGGCAGTGCGGGTCAAACGCACATTTTTTGGGAGGTTGAAGGAACAAGGTGGCCCTTGACCTTTGGGGATGATTTTCAAGCTTTGCACTCAATGTTTGTGAAAATCAAGAGTGTAATGCTCAATGGTGGTACTCAATGCTTCTCACTGATGAAGTGCGACTTGTTGGGAGAATTCTGTGGCTTATACTCCAGGGCTTGCGTGTTTTTTTCGCTACGTTGGTGCCTCCTGTTTGAAGCCAGTGCCGGAGGAAGTTTACTTTGCATCCAGAGTTTTCACCAGAGGAGGCCAGCTGGAAGAGGATTCTGCCCCAAAAGCAGGGATTGGAATCTGTGTGATGGGATGATTGGCAGTCCCATTTTTTTAATGGTATCCATGTAAATTTCAGGACTCTGTACTTGTAGGCCTGCAACAAGAGTGTGATAAACCCCAAAATCATGATCTTCATTGTTTCAGGAATGGGTGGAATGGGTGTCCTGAATATACCCTCCGGTAAACTAACATAGCTATTGAAAATGGCCATTTATAGTGGATTTACCCATCAAAAATGGTGATTTTCCATAGTTTTTTGTATGTTTACCAGAGGGTACAGACCAGCCTCACTTGCAAATTTGGTTAAAAAAAGCTCTGAGCCACTGCAGGTGGAGCACTGGATGCTGCCACGGACCGGCGTGGTCTACTGCTATGTCCGTGAAAACGAGAAGGGCGAAGTGACGGACGTGTGCTCCTTCTATAGCTTGCCGTCCTCCATTTTAGGCGAAGCGTTGTAGCTGTAGCTTTTTTTCGGAGCATCCCACACACAGCATGGCGATGGTTCATTTCGGTGAGAAGATATGGGTATGGATCAATACCTATTAATACCATTTTTAGGGGGATGAACATCCATTTACCAGCTATTTTGATGTGAACTACAGGGGTACTATTGGTTTTGACACACTGCCATATGAAATTCAACGAAAATCCTGCCGCCGTGACTTTCTATCGAAGTGAATTCATGTTCTTGCACTGTTGACATTCCACGCGACGCCACCAGGTCATGCGAAGCACACGCTCCTGAAGGCTGCCTACTCTTATTGGAACGTTGCCACCACCGTGCCCTTGCAGGACCAGCTGGTGCCCGTTTCCTCCAAAAAATGTGGCCGTTTTGGGAGCTCCAACTGGTAACTCCCAAAAACTCGATTGAACAACTGGAGCCGTATTCTCTGAACGCCTTGAAGGTTTCTTGTTCATCAAGCCGTTGAAATGGATGCTGGATGCAGTTCATATCATCCATCCACTACCATCCGTTTTTTAATTTTGGCATAAAATTATGTAGTTTAGTAGTTTATGGTGCATCTACTCAGTACTACCCAATATGGCAACCCGCAACTGGAGATTTCTTATTATACAGGAAATCCGGTCCATCTCCCCAATACATTTACTAGTTCTCTTTATTTTTGGGGTCCCATGTGGGCATTTTCACATTGTATTGGACCATAACATATGGATATTGATGTGGAAATGATGTGGATACAGAGATTCATAAATGATATGTATATAGTATATATATATAAGGTAATGGTACATACATACATACATACATACATACATACATACCTACGTACATACATACGTACATACATACATACATACATACACACATACATACACACATACACACACACAGACATACATACATACATACATACATACATACATATATACATACATACATACATACATACATCCAGGCAGGCAGGCAGGCAGGTAGGCAGGCAGGCAGGCAGACAGACATACAGACATACAGACAGACAGACAGACAGACATACAGGCAGACAGACATACATACATACAGACAGACAGACATACATACATATATACATACATACATACATCCAGGCAGGCAGGCAGGCAGGTAGGCAGGCAGGCAGACAGACAGACATACAGACAGA
>Ga0126342_10008144_pt1 | contig 18759 bp, 19 predicted proteins | sample Cyp1metagenome_FD_92528 | JGI IMG/M metagenome (GOLD analysis project Ga0126342, IMG submission 92528) | Coral microbial communities from Lord Howe Island, Old Settlement Bay, Australia - Cyphastrea 1 metagenome | ecosystem: Host-associated > Invertebrates > Cnidaria > Coral ...
TCGCTAATTTGGGAAGGTCCCATCGCTTACCTCGTGTTTTTAACAATTTCCATCAATTTCCATAAACCAATGTCCGTCGAATACATATTTAGTATTGCCGGGGTTTTTACGGTTGCTCATATACCTTAAGCATTAAGATTATAGAATTATATCAATTGACCAACAACTATGAAGTTCAACAGGTTCATTAAGGCAACAAACTGCAGGAACAATCGTTTTAACGAGTAACATGTCAACATGCGGCGCGTTAAGCCATACAGGAAAATCCCGTTTTGAATTGGTCAGAGTCAAATCCAACACGCCGGTATGTAGTTAAGCAGAGCAATGAGAAAAGATGTTCCACTAGTAGTAATTGTAAAACCACCTGTGCATTGAGACAAGTCAGTTGTTTTTTATTGCCGGGCTGGCTTGCCGAAGGCTATAGAATATACATGTATGGACCCGTTGATTTGTGCAGTGCAAGAAAAAACACATATCATATAATATGATCACATGTACATGTTATATTATCAAATTAGATATGTGCATTGATGATATTCTCAATAATCTGGGTGGAAATTGCGAATGGAATATGACATGGAATATGACATGGAATATCATGGAATAATATCCCATACAACTACAAACATCAAGTGGACATCCTATGCTACTATAATTATTTGTACAGTTACAAAATTAATTATATATACGTAAATTTCTGCAAACATAGTGTGGATAAGGCATCTTTTATATAAACAGCAGTCAAGTCGTTCGATTTTGGTCTGTTACAGGGCGAAACAGGCCCGTCTGCAGGCACATCACATCACGTGTTACCTTGGCAGTGGCAGTAACATTGTATCCTCTAAGAGCCACGTGCATTGAAAAGGGGCACGTGCGATAATTATCGCAGAAACAGCCTACTCCAATCATATCCGGTCCCTAAGAATCCTTCAGCGACCAATGAACAGATCCAGGCCTTTCACAGGTGGGCGCAGTTCCCTGAAACGACAAATCGCCTGGGCTGCAGTGGGGCCAAATGATGCCAAATGGGGCTGCAACGGACATGGGAGATTCACCAAATTGGATCAATATGTTGATTTTCTTCACTTGATGGGTCCATACATGCTAGTCACTTGGGTCAGAATCATCCTGTGTAGGGACAGAAAAGGTTGAATGAAAAACAAAAACTGCATTGAGTCGTGCTGGGATCTGAATAACTACCCAACGACCCAACTGGGTGTTTGGCCTTGTGTCATCCATGGTCTAAATGGTCTAACATTTGGACTGGTAGCTGGGACCCCCAAACCACAGGTCGTCAATTCTTTCACATTGTGACATGAAGAAACTATTACCTAACTGCCTAACTGAAAGCATACGTTTTTTTTTGTGCTTTTCCAGGGGTAACCTCAGAGACCCCCGAATAAGCAGCTGATGTTTTGCAGGAAATGGATGAACGATTCCTCCATCACATTACCGACATTACCTATTACCTTCTCTCTTTCAGGGCGATGCCTTCCACTGGAAGTAATGCATATCTCTAAAGGCAAGAACCTTCGCAAGCCCAGCTCCAGTGACTGAAATTTCTAGTCTGAATAAAACATGAAACAACCAATTGAGATCAATTGAGCCAAACACCCCTTCCAAACCTCTTTTTGGTGCTTTTTTTTACAATAAAGTATGGTTTCACTGTTTCCTGCACCATCCGCTTACCCTTCAAGCCACTCATGCACTGGAAGGAGGCGTCTGTTGGCACATAGCCTAGCAGGTCCCCTGAAGGTGGGAATCTGCAATCTTTCGCATGAACTGAAACATACTGAAACATACTGAAACCATTTTTCATTTTTTTGCCAGGGCGTCGCAGAGGATTTGCCCTGCCCAAAATGATCATGCGCGGGATATATGAAACACACAAAGAAATGGAACAGTTTCAAATTCTTCACTAGTTTAGACGGATTTGCCTTTTCTATCCTTTTTTGTGGGTTGTTGTAGACCATTGTAGACCCATATGATTCAATTCTGGGGAATCGCTTGCCCCCAACTGGGGATACTCCAGCCTTCGCCACAGGACACGAGACAGAAGTCACCCACCACTGTGTTCTGGGACGGGCCACGGCGAGGAACGCTTTGGAAACCATGAGTGTTTTAGGCATCAATATACAAGCTAGGGCCCCGAAACAATAGCCAAGTTGGCCTATAAGCATTTGTGATCCACAGGGTCGGGTATAGTTGTATTTTCATAAACCCCAGCCATGCCTGGTTAACCAAGTTGATTAATTATACACCTTAGCTATTTAGGCGTGCCCACTGGTGGTATGGCAAAATGACGCAACATGTCTCTGCATTCAGCAGAATGCAACCGCGGGCCCTTGGGGAGATGAAATATGATGTGAATCCAGACCATAAGTGAGCTTGTTTTATGCTCGCATATGTTCACAGGGAGGTTTTACGTCCGACATGATGCACCCATGTTCATTAAGAAATAATAATACTGCAAAAACACATTGAAAAGGCACCCGCAGACTTGTATACCACAAATCAAAAGGGATTGTTTTTTCCCGTCCCGAACATGGCTATATAACTGGGATGCAAAAAAAAACAAAAAACAATTCGTTTGACAACATTAACATATTATTAACCTCAATTTTAACCTACCAACTGCAACGATTTCCGCAGCCACAGCTATGGCCCTTTACCAATTATAAGTCAGTAACCCCGATGATGGTTCATGATGACCCCATTGATTACCATTTATGGCTGGTATTTCGGGCCCTTTGTTACATAGCTATTGAAAATGACCATAGAAATAGTGGATTTTCCTATTCAACATGGTGATTTTCCATAGTTTTTTGTTCGTTTACCAGAGGGTAACCACCAAATCTGCCACTTCTCCTGACAGCCGGTGAGGTCCAAATCCGTGCGTGTCGGCAGGGTCTGAACGTCGCATCGCTGCCTGGCCACGAAGGTGCCAACAGATGGTGCACCTGGTGGTGTGTTTCGCCAAAAAAGGACATGTGGAACTTGGAACTTGGTGAACAACCAAAGGTGGAGAATTGGTACCCTCTGGGTAACTAACATAACTAACATAACTATGGAAAATCACCATGTTTAATAGTTTAATGGGAAAATCCACTATTTCTATGGTCATGTTCAATAGCAAACTGTTAAATTACCAAAGGGCAACCAACCAGAATCAAGAATAATCAATATGTAATTGATAATAACCAAATATAACTAGTTTTTTCCCCACACTCCTTTTTGCTGCGCGTCAGTGTTCATGGGTTGAGGTGGCAGCTGGCTGGGGACAGGGGGGTCGTCCCAGCGCGCGAATATATATATATACATATATATATATTATATATATAACATATATATATATATATTATATATATGTTATATATAACACCAATAATAATCAACCTCTGATCCAGTGAATTGGTCACCAGCAAACATCAACAATGGATCCAGTTAATCATGGATATAACCAACAATACTACAAAATGAACACACATTGATGAGAGATGTGGGCATCTACTACGTCAATGATCTGTCTTTGGCAATCATGTCGCCCCCATGTGTCTAGCAATTGGATCACACATAGAGATACATAGAGAATATATGTATATATATATATGTGAATATGATACAGTAACACTCATTACAAAATCATGTTGCACACAGATCTATCCATCCATCCATCCATCCATCCATCTGGATAAATTCCAATAATTCACTCATCTGAAGGCCAATTTCATGGGGACGACGGCGGACCGATCGGACCATGAGCCTGGCCTCTGACATGTGATGGCCGCTCCCTCGAACCTGGCACAATGGTTTTCAGGGAGCCGGGAAGATGATGGAAAATGATGGAATTTGCCGGAATTGGCAAATAAAGTGTGTACTCAGTATACTCATGTGACAAAATACATACAATTACCATCTATCTTATATATACATATATACGTTGTGTGTGTGTATCTATATCTACCCATTCTGTCAACACGTTTGGGATGTGAACATCGGGATGCCAGGGATTTTCCCAGGGCACACACCTTCAGGAATCAAGAAATCATACAACGTCATAGAAAAAGTCCAGCACGTCATTTAGTTGTGCTATAGGAGCTAGGAACTGTATCATCATGATTGCATCATAGTTCGGTCATCTTGGGATTGTTCCCTACATCAAGATGGGCCGCTCAGTCATAAGCTTGTTTATAAACCCCAATAGCTATAGTATGCTATAGTTATATCAATGAACCCTACCAAGGTATAAGCCAACTTAGCTATCATTTGAGGGTCCCGGCTTGGAACATATATATATATATAATCATATAATATAATCTAATATAATCTAATATAACATATTTTTAATATAGTATAACTACCCACAAACGCCGCGTGTTGCCCAAACATTAACATTCAGGATGTCGTGTTGTTGAATAAGATAGGAGAGATTGCAAAAAATACATGAACATACTGCATATACACAGAGTTGTCTGGTTTAGGATTCAAAGCTTTCAGGGTTTAGGTTTTAGGGTTTAGAGCTCGTCGTCTGGGAAATCTCAAAACAATGGCCCTGCGCAAATGTTTGAGCATGTTGAAGGATAATGCTGAAACGCCATTTGAACTTTCCGGGCAACACGCAGCGCCTGGCCGTATAATTATTATATTATATACAGTATATGCCGATATATCATATACCTATCTACCTGTATAATCAGACCGCGAGTTGCGGAGCCTGGCCGTGAAGGGATTGCAAATGTAGTCCTGAGGAGTTCCTGGGAATCGGATGGTGTCTGATCCTGGGGTAAACTGCTTCAGATGTGGAAAAGCCATAGGATTTTTTCATGATTTTTTCCGGGAAATGAACTACAAATGGTGGAATTTCTACATCAAAAGGGGACAAAATGATAAAGGCACACCATAGCAATAACAAAGATGAAAGCTGAATCTGGGCTGATTTGGGATGGCAATGAGGATATTTCAAATTTGGAATTGGGATGGCAATCAGAATCAGGACCCTATTTTTGGAGGACCCTTCCCTTTAGGTTGTGACAAGCTTTTTTTGGGGGGAACCACACGCATGCATGGAACGGTAACTGCCGCTGTACGTATATAGGTATAGGCGATAGTAGCACCATGGTAGCATCTTCCCACTCACGCCAACAACAAAAAAAACATGCACTCATGATCGAGCCAGCACAACACGTTAACCAAACCACGGTTTACCCAGTGTTTTGTTTGCTTCTTTTCCATCACAAAACGGGACATCAGCTCCATCACTATGAGTATACCGTATGATTGTTCAGTATTGTTCATATGGTTTGCTTACAAACATTACACATGTTACATCATGTTACAACCATGATTCTGCGGCCCTTGGACTTCCCACTTCCAACCCCCAGGTCTCAGTGTGACCCAGCTTCCTTCAAAGCCCTGAGCGCATGTCACGGTGCAAATCTCGCCGCTAATCACCTAGAGACAGGGAGGGTCTTATGAGGTCATGAGCCCCGTGGGTTTCTTTCTGATGCACCCTCCGATTACCAAAGGTGGCAATTGAAATTCCACCATTTATAGATGATTTTTTCCCAGCTAGAAACCTCCATGTCTCCATATTTATCGAGGATTTTCATCATATTTCCATGTGCACACATAAGTGCTTGGACAAATGTGTGCTGTTGTCGGACAGCAGTGCAGTGTCCCACCACGGGCTTTGCAACCCTCCGGAACCATCCGAAAGCGTTGCTTGCGTAAGACATCTTCAAGAAGATGGTGATCAGAACTAAGGAGAGACACTACAAAAGTACCATATATATATATAATGTGTATTGTAGATATATATATATATATGTGTGTGTGTATAATTATGTATATGTCTTTGAGAAAAAAAACACATGCCTGTCTGAAGTGCAATAGCATCGAAGAAAACAACAACAAGAAATGTACCAAGGGGAACATCACACCGAAAAACAATAAAGAACACTTCGATAACCTCCAGGAGTAAATACAAAAGAGAGCCAACGTACCCCAACTGAGTGCTACGAGATTTGAGACCTGCAAAAATAAGGACACAGAGACACTTGAACGAAATTGCTGAAAGTGACAGACTCTGCACTCTTCGTTGAGGCTGGTGATGATGCTGCTTTTAATGATTACTGTTTGCTAATACTAATATCACTAATATCCCATTAAACAATCACAATCCCTATTAAACCATGTTAAGTCATGCTATTCCCATTTTTTGCTGACCACTGACTATAGATTCCATTTCCCAATCTTCCCATTATATAGGGTGCGTCTGAAAACGGTGTATAGCTACCAAATAATTAGCCATAAAAAAATGGGACATGCCATGACCAACCAGCAAAATTGCTATGGTTTTGATACACTAACCTGAAGTTTGCCACCATTTGGGGATGATTGCCCTCATTAACATGTAATTACTGTAACCAGCATTTCAATTAATTACGTTTCACCTCCATCTCCCCATCTTCAGCAGTGAAATTGGCCTTGCCTGGCCGCTGCAGCCACTGAGATCAATGCCCACACCCAAGGGCAGCCCACCGTTGCAGACCACCAGTTCCTCAGCCACGACTTGCTTCTGTAGTGTTTTTTTTAATGTGTTGTTCTTAAGGGAAAATCGGCTGGAAACTAATGTGTTTTTCCCATGGGATTTGCGGGTTTTCCTGTAATTTGCATCTTCAAACCGCTGGGATTTGCGGGTTTCAAACCGCGGGATTATCATCCCGATTGGGACATAAGAAGTCTTATGGGGGCTCTATTGTGCCAAACAAGGGGGAAGAACAACATGCAACTCCAATGGGTTGGGCTGACCCAAAATACCACGGCAAAATGATGGTCAACACGGGCATGAAACCTTAGCAGTTATGGAAACAAATGGCGTGTCCGATCCTTGAAATATCCTCGAAATTGCAAATTGCCTGTGACCTCCCAGGAATAGGGCGAAACTGCCTCCTTTGCATCGTTTTAAACATGTGTCAGTATGATTTGATGATACCATTTGGATGCCATTTGGGCTGTTGCATCGCCTCCCTACTGAAATCCGGAGTTAAATTTTCATGATGCCTGCTCACGGACATACATGTCATTAAAAAATATGTACACACACCTATATATATAGTATGTATATTATATATTTATTTATTTATTTACTTATTTATTTATTTATTTATACCCAACCTCTACGCACGTATGCACATATAAATAATAAATATATTGTATATCACTATATATATATATATGTGTGTGTGTATGTTTGTATGTATGTTATAGTATAATTATGGTGTATAATGTTGGTGTGTGTGTACAAACATGTGCAAACAGAGAGTTTGCATGACTTTGCGAGATTCTCCAAACAATTCATCACTGAAACATTGCGACAAGAACACAGTGACACTTGGTTGGTTAAACATGGTTCAATCTGAAAGAGGGAAGCAGCCAAGGCTCTGTTTTGGTCATAGTCTTTGTGGACGTAGAGGTGGTCGTGAACTGGGCTGGAGCTGGACTAGGTGACTAGCCGGTGGCTGGGGATGTGCTGCGCTGTTCCTGCCCCCCAAGATGGCTTCTCCAATAACCATGGCCAAATAAATCCCAAAAAGTATGCTAGTCCAGCAAGAACTCTATGCAGGTATCATGAGGTTGTCTATTGAGAGCTGGCTTTTAGATACACCTTCCTTCCCAACTGCGCCAGTTTCAGGAAATGCAAGCTGTACTGTGACCTGTGGGACTGGCAAGTCAAATCGTATGCTGGGCAATCTTCTATCCTCTTCTGACGTATAGTCGGTGGATGAGCCCTGCTCCCCAAACCCCGGTCGCAGTCCCTCTCAGCTGCCGGACGCACTCGGGTGGAGTGCCCACGTAGACTCCCTGAGATACCGCGATGTGTGGGCGAGGAAGCTTAGAAAATCTGGAAATGACATGAACATCATAAAGATCATAAATTTATGTTTAACAACATGGCAATAATCCGAGTCCAAATTGAGGGGACCCTATTTCCACCACCCAACGCACCCGAGCCCAGGTCAAGCTACATCAGTTGTGCAGTTGAACTGCGATGGAGGGCCATACCAACCATTGTTGTTGGCACAGTAGACCAAACACCTAACCGCACCGGGTTGACGATGGGTTGATGGGAAAATCTGCGGTTGGAAACAAACAATCAATGCACAAAAGGGGCGGAATGCTATGGTGATCAACATGCGACGGTATAGTCGCTGTATTGATGTTCAAATCCGGTGATTTCAACCCTTCCATGTGCCGATGTCTGAAATGTGGGACATTTCCCGGAGCAGTAGCGGAACCAAAAAAGCAAAAAAAAATAGCGGAAAACATGTTGCTGTAGCAAGCAAGATAAATTTCCAACAAAAACCGTGTCTAGATCATTTTTGAGCTCTGGCTGCTGAGCTACTTGCATGCTAATCATACCTAATCATTCTAGTCATTGCAACACAAAACCGCCCAGGAACTTTGAAGCATCAGTGATTCGGGGGCATCCGCAGTTCAAAATCCACAACGTGCCACAGTGGATCATCAAGATCTCATTGACAAAGGTGAGCCACCGCTCCATGGTGACGTCTCTGAAACAAAGAGTGTTTCCAAGTCTCACTATTCTGAATTTATTGATTGAAGGGCATGTGATTTCAGGAACCTTGCCTTTCTTCTTTCCCATCTTTTGCCCCTATGGCAAATCTGCACCCCGCACAATTTTTGCCTGTGCAAGAAACGAATTCTGGGGGGCAAGTCCCCAGAATTAACGTTGCTGAGGCCGAGATACGAGTCACCAGGTAGTTGGTAGATACACTCCTTTTTGCGACGAAGCTTGGGAAATACACAACCAAATATGGGGTTTCTTAAGTCATGGGGGATCCCCAAGTCACCTTAGGCTTCAACACTACGTCATGGTCTAATGAGTCGAATAACGATGATTTAGGGCTATCCCCATGACTCAGGAAACCACCGGTCATCACACCGTGGGCAATTCCATATAATCACTGGCCATTTCAGGTACCCAAATTGGAGCTACAAAGATGTACGTGCCATATATAAGGCCTATTTTTCAGGGCTATGCAAGGAGATATGCCCTCTATATGATCTATATGGTACAGTCCAGTACCTCCATTTTAGGGTCCTGAATTTCCCATCGATACAGTGGAATTATTATGGGTAGACTGACCCCTATTGATGGATTCATGACCATCCCCCAATATGGGTGTACGGTATACAATCCAACTTTTGATCATGACACATCTACCTCTCAATGGCGTGTATATAAATGGTGTGATCTTGGCATGAGGGACTCATCAGGCATGACTTCTCAACGGGTGCAGTACGATTTACTGATGCAAGTGGAATGGTCATGCGTGTCTTTTCTTTGAAAAGAAAACACGATGGATTCGTATGGGTTTGGAGTGAAGTTCCACCAAAATCTTCGGATTTACGGTGGATGTTAAATTAGGATAAGATAATCAAGACTTGTCTGAATTGAACATTTCTTGTGTTGTAAGGCACATGCAAATCTAAACGCATCTCGACCTTTCCTGGAAGGCGCAATCAACATGGAACACAAAACACGGTCATCTCCAGCAGAACCAAATTCCAAACATGTTGTATTCTGTCCTTTCCCAGATTGTTGAAGTACATTGATCAAAATATCATAAAATATCTGGGTAAATTAGGAAATGGAAATCATGGTGTTTTCATGTGATTTCCCATGGTTTTCTAACAAAAACACGGTGATGTCACCCACTTCGCCCGGGGTCAGCAGGTGGTGTTCCCCATTCTCCAAGTGGCTGAGGCATCGTAGATGCCCACCAGCACAGGTGGGGGACAAGTGCCAGGCTTTAAGGTGGCAGTGGTGGTCGACCTGAACAACGGTCCCCGTGATTTCTGAAGAGTTGATGATGGTTGATTCAATGGGATGATTGAACATGATATTATATGATATTATATGATATTATGGTATATCTTTAGATGTTCAACATTGTCCATCCTGCGATTTTCAGGCGATGTTCAGAGTGCTGGTTGATCTGGTTGGTTCAATGAGATGATTTAAGGGAGAAAACAACAGGAAACCATGCTTGTTTTACCATCAAAAATCAATATTTGCTGTAAGTCTTCCCTCAAAACAGTCCACTGACTGATGTTGATTTGCACCATTTGCACCCAACAAGAGTACATCATATGCTTGGCCGATGTTGCTTAAACGCGTGTTCATTTTTTGAGGACAGCTGTACTAGGCTCCATCCAGTCTCAATGTTGAGCCAAGCAGCGTTCCAGAGTTGCTAGTGGTGCTGCTGGTGACCGAAGCGGTTGCTGTACCTGAAAGGTGGTACCCAGGGGATTTCAGGAAGGGCTGTCTTGCCATGGCCAATTTGAGAGCATCTTAGATAGCCATGATGGAAATGCCAAATTTGTGGTGCCTCATTTTCTGAAACTCTGTTTTCTAGAAAATCTTGGCGAGCTAGATGTCATGATATGCAAATATAATTATGCAAATATACATCACATATATGGAAACAATATTATAAACAACGTAAAACAAACAACATAAATTAACATAAACTAACAATGTAAACAATATACTATACATGACACAGTGATAGCACAAAAAACATCTGCCTCAAACCTCCAAACCAAGGTATACCCAAATGGGGCTTGCCACTGTCTCACCCAACGCCCAAGCCGGGAACCGGTCCCTCGGCCCCTGACCCTCCACCATCCTCCACCTCAACACTTTAGCGAAACCATCGACGAACTGAAACAATCTTAATATGGACATTATACTTTTTTTTCTGCCGATTCCCAACGAAAATAAGCAAACCCGATATAACCCGATCCATTTGATGATTTTCCCCATCATTTACAGGGCTGAAAATTGGCTGAAAGTATCTGAAAGTCCCAAAGTGAAGTCCTTCTAGTGTGTGTTTGCCGAAGGTGCTGGATGTGGTCGTCATGGTGGTGGAAGAAGTGCTAGTGCCGCTGGAACTGGTGCTTGTGGCACTGGCGGATGCTGCGAACACAACAAGAAGCTCTTCGAGTTGTTTCTGTTCAATAGTTTTTTTTCATAAAATGATTGCTCCAAGTTCCAAGTTTTTGCTGTTCAATAGTCTTGTTTTTCATGAAATGATTGTTCCAAGTTCCGAATGTGAGAATGACTGCTCTGAAATGCTCTGAAATGTTCTGAAATGATTGACATGTTCCGAACATGATCAGGTATAATAGTTAATCAAAATCGATCAACATCTCGTATTGTCAACATCTGATTGTTCGAAGGGTCTCTCACCTTTCTGTCAATTTGCCCGGTACTTTGGGGCGTGACTTAGACTCTTAGACAATCTAAGTACTAATTGCTGTACTTCTAAAGTCCTAAGTCCTAACCCCCTTTGTGACCTATATATACAAAATAAAAGAAACTTAGCCAGGAAAGCCACATTGACATCGTTCTCCCCCTCTTGTCTGGCCAACAATAAGGCAACCCTCTAGAAATGAGGATATGTCAAGTGCAATTTAAATCACCAAAATACACATTGAATGCATTTCAAAATGAACTTTGTAGCTGCAAGCCAGCGATGCACAGACATTAGCATTGTCACTTACTTATCAATTGAGATTCCGATTCAGCTTCAGGATTTCTGATCAAGAATCTGGTAGACCTGGTAGGCAATCCACACACAGCTTTGTGATATGAAGTCGTTGGACCTTTTGGGCACTTTTAAATTTTGTGATCTGATTCTTGTCACTGCAAACTGCCGAAAAACCCCAACCGACCACCTGGAGGAGGTGGTTGAAGTGCTACTGGAACTTGAGCTGCTGGTGCTGGTCTCCGAACTGCTGCTGCTGGTGATGCTGGAAGTGCTACTGCTGGTGCTACTCTCGGAAGAACTGCTGGTGGTCGTACTGCTGCTGGTGCTGGTACTGCTGGACCTGGCGGACAATTTTAATTTAAGCAGTAGATTTAGGATTTAGGGGTATCCTCTTTCACACAAACCTACCAACTTACACGCTGGAAATTGATGGAACCATCTGGCTGTCTCCAAACTTAGATCCGAAAAGCCATGGTTTACCACACTGTTCTGAAGTGAACAATTTGTTAAAGTATTGTTTTAGGATATGTCCAATTCTTGGACATACCCCCATTGTCCTTTTTTGTATAGGATCTTTTCAGAGAGGAACTAGTGACTACTTCAGATTGTCCTTCGAATCTTGAGCTGCCAGCGCAGCTCAAAGCCTCCAGCCAGAGTGCCCTTTTTCAACCAGTGCAACAGGTCTCAATAGGTCTCCCATCTCATCGTCCACTCTGAGGCTCCCACATAGTAGATGTCATTGAAAGAGTGTTCGTTGTTGACGTCGATGTTTCAGTGGTTGCGGTGCTGCTGGTCGTTGTCATGCTGCTGGTGGTGGTGTTGGTCCATGTTGTGGAACCTAAAGCAAACAAAAGTCTGTCCCTGTATACATTAATGACCTAACATATATCGTCAGTATTTTTGAAGACATGTCAATGTTGCCTTCAATGCCTATATTACAAGGATTGCAAATGCCCGGAAAAATATAAAATCTCCAAAGCATTTCGTAGACTAGATCTAGTCAACTAGATGCTGGTTCTTCCCAGGTTCCATGCATTTGATTCCGAATTCTTCAAAACCATGCGCAACAAATCCAAACACCAATTCACCAATAAATTTGTTTCTGTTGGGATGTTCATCTGATTTGTTTGTTCAGTGCGACCAATCTCGCATCAGAAGGTGAGTAAAACCGCTGGCACACTAAGATAATCTAAGATAGATATGAAAAGTAATTCAACTCTCTCTCTCTCTCTATACGTGGCCATGTTCAATAGATAGGGGTTAGCGCGTGGCATGATATAACATACATATACAGTACAATATCTATATATATATATACACATGTAATCCAACTGCGCAAAGAAATGTATGTAGATGTGTATGTTCGACATGCATGCGTACATTTGTACATGATTGTACAGGTATGTGTAATCTGTATCCATAACATATGAATTCCACATCTATGTCAGTTTGCCCTAGGATACATATCCTAAAAAATGTATATCCATATGCAGAGATATACTTTCATCTGCAATCAGTATGTCATGGTCAATCTTGGATAGTCCACACATAATAAATATATATATATATATATGTTTTTTGCTGGTTTTGGTTATTTTCCATTTACCCTCTGGTTATTTAACATAGCCATGGAAAGATCCACCATTTTTAATAGGTAAACCCAGGTAAACCATCTATTTCGATTAGGGCCATCTATACCATGGCAAACTGTTAGTCATAACCAAAGGGTTTTGGCACAAAACTCAAGGATTAAACTTTGGCATCCAGTGGGTTGGGCCCAGGCGCTGATACTCTGAGTGGTGCTGGTGCTGGTGCCAGTGGTGACTGTTGAGGTGGTAAAGGTGCTTGAGACCTTGGCCAAATATCAAAGATCTGGTGGAAAAAAAACATGGGGATTAATAAGGGGACTTAATATGATTGAACATGGATTACAGGTGATTTATATAAATATCAACATGCGGATTTAGCATAACTTGACATGAATTCACCTGGGAGTTATAGGTGATATTCAGTGATATTAATATAATTTAGTTGTGGGAAACTTTGCATGATTTGACAGACTGATTCTTCAAACAGAATCACCAGCAGTACATGTTTGCACATATATATATATATATGTATATTATGTGTGTACATTGTACATGTGTGATTTTCAATGGCTTGATTGACAGGAAAACCTCAGGGCAATCATAATTTGCACACCCAACTAGGGCGGTGCTAGTGGAAGTTAGTACTTGATTAGTGCTTTTAAATTGTGATACATTCCTTGTATTTCTGCCCCAGATTCCAAACCTGAGCAAATCATGATGTTTGACCTGCCTGTGACTGTCGCAAGGTTTAAGATGTTTTAGGGGGTCGAATTTCAAATAGGGCAACCAGGGGCTCCCCAGAACATTTGGTGTATTTCACGCAGATCGCTCTGTTTGGCCAACTCCTGAGTTTCCTTGCCGTGCTGGAATAGGTCCGGGTAGTGCTTGTCAATGTCGCCTAGGGTGCCAGGGTTTTTGGGATCCGTCTGGAGTCCAATTTCAGGGCCCAGTTACTGGGTTGAAAAACAAATCAGACTCGGGATTGCAAATTTTGAGTATGGGATTTAACCAAGTTCCAGTTATAAGTCGATAGAAAAAATATATAATGTAAATATATCTATATCTATATATACAATATATATATAAACATTGTGAATTGGAGGTATATCCCAAGTTCTGGATGTTTGCAACATGGTAATAATCACCCCCTTAGAAAAAACATGCACCCCTAAGCAGGAAATAAAGAGAATCGCAACATCAATAGCATCAATAGGGATACAAAAGTTGCTAGTCAACACCCAGTTTGGGTGATTAATTATTCCACCCAAAACAAAATCTTGGGGTGGGCTCTTTCCTTCCGGTTGACTTAGGTGTACCGAAGTCCAACAACACGATGTTTCCACTTGGGGAAGTGTTAAATTTGACATACACCAAAATGATCCGAAATGATCACATAGATATATAGTCAAATTAAAAAACGACCAAACTATCTGGCTCCAAAGGTTGCAATCTTTGGATTTGTTTGACCCATACATCTCCATATCGACCTTACTTAATCATCCTTAATCCTGCGAAAAGACTAAGGTCCAGGCTGATGTGCTGGTTGATGTTATGGATGATGATGTGGTCGATGTTGATGATGTGGTGATAGATGATGTCGTGGTCAAACTGGTGGTGGTGCTTGTCTCTGAGGTACCTCAGCTTTCAAGGCAGGTTGGACCAGTGGACCATCCTCAAAAAATCCGTGGCCCAGACTGCTGGGTCTCAAACGGATTCAAAAGGTAGATGTCTGTAATATTTTCAACCATCTTAAACCGTACTCCGCCAGGCACCTTTACTCCCATAGCCCCCCAAGCGAAATATTGTGTCATCATGTGTTATCTGCAATTGCATACGGCCGTTGCTTACTATGGTATCTATACTTGGATGAAACAGTAAGCCATATCAGGTATTTATTTCGACGTCAAGAGTGCTCTATATAGTTTATAGGGTTTCCAAGGTGTTTGTTTTAAAGGGTGAAGGATCTAAATTCAAAACGCCGATCAGGATTTTGGCATGTTTTTTTGAGCTCAACCATTCAAACACGGACCTTATATCGCGTAGTCTTAAGATGTATTAAACACTGGTAATTTCCGCAAAGTCTAACAAACCCATCACCTAGTATGAATTACAGCACCCCCTTCCATGGCCACCCGAATTGGGCAAAGGGTCAATTTCATCATTCGGAATGCATTTGGCAAAAAACGGGGTTGCAGGGTTTGCATGTTTTTTTCCGACTCAAGCAGCGCCAATGCAACACATGGATCATTATGATCATTGAGTTTCGGAGGGTTTAGTCCGACAAACAACATGGAATAGAAATGTGCTCTTGGTCCTCACCATTTGAGGATTGTTCAATTCCAAGGCTGTACTCACAGACTGCGAAAATTCGCAGGATGTTCCCAGTTCAAGGCTTCTGACAGGCTCATCATGTCCCAGGGATGGGAAAATAACACCGGATCGAAACCATTCGAAACCACTAGCCAGCAACCATGGGTTTCCTATGGTTTCCTTATGTCCCCAACTGAAAAGACACACAAATTTAAAACTATGGAGGTTTCCTAAAATGGGGATATCCACAAATGGATGGTTTATAATGGAAAATCCTATTAAAATGGATGATTTGGGGGTACCCCCATTTTTGGAAACCTTCATATTAGATCATCTTAATCTCTATGAGTCTCTTGGAAGTGAAAAAAACCAGCACCACTATCCCAATGGAGCCATCCAAGCTGCTGGACGTGGTTTGTGACGTGGTGGATTCCGTGTGGGTTGAGGTGCCTCAGCATGTTGCAGGCGATGGAAGGCGGCCGAAGCCACTTCAATCTGGGGATTATCCTCTGGTAAACTGTAACGTAACTATGGAAAATCACAGATCACCATTTTGTAATAGGTAAATCAGGGTAAATCAACTATACATGGCCATTTTCATCCATTTTTAATAGCTATATCAGTTTACCAGAGGATTGAAACTTGCCGGATTGATTCTGCACCTCCAGCACCCAATGTGGAAGGTGGAAAACTCAATTCACTACGAAACCCAATTTTCGGTCACGCCAAGAAGGCAGCTGTTTCGATCAAATTCTCCTGATTCCTGCTATCCTGAAATGAGCGGCCTTGCAGTGAGCCTTAACTCCGACCAGCCCGCTCGCGTCAACCCGGAAACCCGCTGACCACACCTCCAGAAAAAGGCTGCCACATTGCTATGTTTCCCGCAACTCTGCAATGCCGGAAAGAACAATGAGAGGGACACATTATCGATGTGGAAATAATATGAAATAATAAGGTCCGAGATCAGCACAGCAGTTCCACCTCTGGAATCCTCTGGAAACTATCCGCAGAAATTCCGCGCGGATGTAGGAGCAATGAGATCACTTTATAGATATTGAAGTATATTGAATCATGATGAAATATGACAAATCAAAATGACAATAGCTCTAATTAAACAACCAAGCTGCTTGTTGCAGTACCGGAGGTCGTGGAAGTCAAAGTGCCACTAGTTGTGCTGGATATCGTGGTGCTTATTGTTATGGAAGTGCTCGTAAATGTCATGCTGGTGGTGGATGTACTGGTAACCGTACTTGAAACACTTGTGGTGGTCTGGGTAATGGTGGTCACAGTTGTGGTGCTTTGTGTCGTGGTACTTTCTGTCGTTGTGCTCAATGACGTTGTGCTGGTCATGGTCCCACTCGTGCTGGTGGTGGAGGTGACACTTGTGGTGAAGCTGGTACTGCTGGTGGTTGTGGTGTTTGTAGTGGTTTGTGTGGTTGTCTGGCTTGTGGTGCTGGTGATGCTAGTGCTCACCGAAGTCGAGGTGCCAGTAAATGAAGAGGTTGACGTTGTGGTGAGGGAAGTTATGCTTGTGCTAACCGAGGTCGATGTTGATGTTTCAGAAGTGCTGGTGTCTGTGTAAGAGGTCGTGCGCGTCAAAGACGTGCTTGTGCTGGTATTGGTCAAGCTGGTGCTGGTGATAGTGAAGCTTGTGAGCGAACTTGTGGTGCTCATGGTGTATGTGGTGGAGCTGGTGAGTGAAGTAGACATAGTCAAGGAGGTTGAAGTTGTGATGGTCGCGGTGCTGGTGTTGGTTACTGTTGATGTGGATGTCAAGGTTGTGCTTGTGCTCACGCTGGTAGTGAACGACGTCGTTGTGGTCACTGTGAACGTCGTGGTGTTTGTCATGGAAGTCGATGTGCCCGTGACACTGGTGCTGGAGGTAGCTGATGTGCTGGTCAACGTTGACGACATGGTCCGGCTGGTGGAAGATGTTACTGAGGTGGCAGTGGATGTTGTGGTCATACTGGTGGTACTGGTGACTGAAGTCTGGGTGGTTGTATTCGTCATTGAAGTGGACGAGCCGGTGAAGGTCGTAGTTGAGCTGAAGGTGGTGGTCAAGCTAGTCGTGCCGGTGACGCTCGTCATGGTTGTTGTATTCGTCATTGAGATTGAGGTGCTGGTCGCGGTGTCGCTTGCAGTGGTTGACGTTGTTTTGGAAGTGGTGGTCATGGACGTAGTGCCGGTTATACTAGTGGTTGTAGTGGTGTTCGTGGCAGTTGTCAGGCTTAACGTGCTTGTGACTGTGAATGTGGTGGATGTGTTGGTTTCTGTTGTTGTCATAGACGTCGTGCCAGTTACACTTGTGATTGTGGTCGTGTTTGTCGCCGATGTCCAAGTTCGAGATGTGGAAGTGGTGTTGGTTGAAGTTGTGGTCATGGACGTAGTTGATGTCTCCGTTGTGGATGTCGTAGTATTGGTTGCCCCAACCAGCACAATCATAACCACTGTCGGGGTCGTGGTGACAACCACCGTCATCCCTGAGAGAGAAGGCATCAAACTCATTTCGCGAGTCATCAAAGCACTGATTTCTGACAAGGAGAGTTGCGAAAGAGAGGCTGTGCTATTCTGTGCTGCTTCTAGCGCTTCGTCCTCGCCCATGGATGCAGGGAAAAGAATGATATAGTCGACCCTCACACTTTCTTGTAGCCGCCGCTCACTCAAAACGCCCGAAACCAGGCGTCGACCTGCACAGCTGCTGCCCACAACCATAGACACCTCAACATAGTCCACAGCAACCCCACCTGCAGCCTCTGCCAAAACACGCTTCATCACAGTGATGGCATCTGCTGACGCAGAAAAAGTTGCTGCGTCTGAAACTGACAAACCCATGCAACCCTCCAACCTTGCAACTGGAACCACCAACATAGTTGTACTTAAAGTGGTAGTCTCAGTGCTGGTGGTCATCATGGTCATGTGGCTGGTTTCGGTGGTAGTGCTGCCATTGCTGCCGTTCATGCCAGGCATGTACTTGTCTGTGGTGGTCATCATGGTCATATGGCTTGTTTCGGTGGTAGTGCTGCCATTGCTGCTGTTCATGCCAGGCATGTACTTTTCTGTGGTGGTCATCATGGTCATGTGGCTTGTTTCGGTGGTAGTGCTGCCATTGCTGCCGTTCATGCCAGGCATGTACTTGTCTGTGGTGGTCATCATGGTCATATGGCTGGTTTCGGTGGTAGTGCTGCCATTGCTGCCGTTCATGCCAGGCATGTACTTGTCTGTGGTGGTCATCATGGTCATGTGGCTGGTTTCCGTGGTAGTGCTGCCATTGCTGCCGTTCA
>Ga0126342_10008145_pt1 | contig 18758 bp, 19 predicted proteins | sample Cyp1metagenome_FD_92528 | JGI IMG/M metagenome (GOLD analysis project Ga0126342, IMG submission 92528) | Coral microbial communities from Lord Howe Island, Old Settlement Bay, Australia - Cyphastrea 1 metagenome | ecosystem: Host-associated > Invertebrates > Cnidaria > Coral ...
GCAAGGTACATGAACGTTAATATCACCCCCCCACCCCACCCAAACCCCTTCTGCTAAAATATGTATTTCCGTCCACGGCCGTCTATGCGCCGGGGACCAACTACCTATACAATGTGAGGCTCCCCAGTTATAAGTTGGTTTATAAACCCCATTAACTATAGTTATATCTGCCATAAACCATAGTTATGGGAGTTATAAACCAACTTAGCTAACTATGGGGCACCACCTTGTAGAAATTGAATGATAGATTCCAAATATCAGTGAACCATTTAGTTGGACATATATGGCTAAACACTGTTCATAAAAACTATAGATAGAAACTGAATGAACAATTGAACAATCTATCAGTGATTCCAAATATCTATATACATTTAATATACAAATTCAATGCACCATTCAAGAATTACAAAGCGCCAATAGGAGAATGACTCCCTCAAAGCAGCCAGAACTCTTTCGGCCCATCCGTCCAGACCAAGATGACCAAGCCACAAGGACCAACTGTTCCAAGGTGAACTCCTTCAACTTTCTCTTTGTTTCCGCTGTCAACCTGCAGGTTTTTCGAGACGAGAAAACTTGTTTTTATTTTTCGAAGATTTTAAGGGATGTTCATCACATCTGCCGCAGATTTCCCACTGCTTGGCTACATTTGGCTACTATTATACTATTCTTCTGGCTGTTGGGTTGAGAAATGGGCGACATTTGGGTTGAGAAATGGGCTTGTCAACAGTGCTGGACAACGAACAAATGATGCTTTGCTAAATCTATGCTTCATCATTTCACATCTTTCTTTGGCTTGTCCAGCATCAACGCCATCTTCTCTAGCATTCGCACTCCGCCATCCCATTGCTTCCAGGAGGCCGTTGGATGAATTGATGGCTGGGAACCCCACCCAGCAGTGCAGAGTATCGCCAAAATTGTGCCACTTCCAAGGCGTTGGGTGCATCTCTGATGGCAATGGCTGCCTCAAAGGGTCATGGATAGTCGCTGGAACGGCTTCCTCGTAATTTTTTTGGTAGAAATATGTAGAAATCAAGGATCACGCGGATGCAAAGCAAGAACACCTGGGACATCCACCAACATATTCAACAACAAGTGATAACAAGTGTGTCAATAACTTGTAATGTGAACTGCTTCAAAACCACGTAAACATGATGCAAACAAGAACCACCTAAAGTTCCAGGTGGTACAACCCTTTGGGCCAGTGCCAAAGCTGTGGTTCCAGTGGTTCCCATCATGGCACCTCCTTCAAAGCCGAATAGATCACCTCCGGGTCCTGGACGTTGGCGCGAGTGAAGGCCACCAAGAGGGACAGGATGGGAAGTCGGATCCCCAGCTCCTACGGCATCGGCGCTGTCCCCGATGTCCCTGAAGGAAATGAATGGTGCATCAGGGAACTTAAAGCATGAAAATATGTGAAGATATTTGAAAATCATCGAACTAGACATGGGTACTTTCTGTTGCCATGTTTGATGGAGGGGAAGCTTTATACGTTGATATCTGTTGGGATGAGTGAAGTTTATAAAGACTATGTAGTGACTCGTGACCACTGAGGAAGGACCGTTCCTGGACTGGGATAGAATATTCTCAACAGAAATTGGTAGTGGGAAGATTTTCTGAGAGCAACCCTTCAACCTTCCAGTCTGCAAAGCAATAGCATTTCAAACGGACGAGGTCTGTTTTCACAGCATATTATCAAACAATGCTAAGACATAGTGCCTTTGAGGCTCCATTCTGAAAACCAAACTAGCTGGCACAGCTGGCATAGCTGTAGCTTAATTACCCCCATGAACCCATCATAGCCTTGTCTCCATCCCTGCCCTGCCATTCCTGCCATTCCCATCTCCAGCCTCGGCATCCCACAGCAGTGTCAATGCCAGGTGCTGCTGCATGCCATTCTCACAGGCTCCGATGGCAGTGCTGAAACTCACATCGCTCACCGCGGCCGCTCCACCGTCACGCACGCGGCGGGCCAACATCTCCAGGGTCCTCGGCCACACCTCGGCATCCAAGACCAACATCCGACGATTGCTGCATGGTGAAACACGAAGGCCTTGAAATTTGGAGGAATCAATATCAGGGACATTATGAGACATTAAACAAGGCAACCATGACAAGATATGACAAGTAAACTGTATCCAGATCAGATGAAGCAACTGATGCAGTTTTCACCCTTTTTCATTGAGCATACAAATATCAAATACCCCAAGTGGGGGGGTTATTTCGATTGGTTCTAAAAACCATACCCAAAAAGGGGTTTGTGTTGTTTTATGCCATGACTCCGGTAAATATATCCATGATAGTTGGTCAAATCCAATTTTTTTGCTGGTTCAATCCCCGTTCTCCCAGTAATATCCATCAATCACCATTGAACACCATTAATTGTCATTACCAACTTTTTTTTTTCCTCATTAACCATCATTAACAATTATTCACCATCATTATATAATAACCGTAACCATCATTAAGCACTATTAGCCATCATTAACCATCATTAATAACCATCATTAAGCACTATTAGCCGTCATTAACCATCATTAATAACCATCATCAAGCACTATTAGCCATCATTAACCATCATTAATAACCATCATTAAGCACTATTAGCCATCATTAACCATCATTAATAACCATCATTAAGCACTATTAGCCATCATTAACCATCATTAATAACCATCATTAAGCCTTTAAGCACTATTAGCCATTAATAACCATCATTAAGCCTTTAAGCACTATTAGCCATCATTAACCATCATTAATAACCATCATTAAGCCTTTAAGCACTATTAGCCATCATTAACCATCATTAATAACCATCATTAAGCACTATTAGCCATCATTCACCATCATTAATAACCATCATTAAGCACTATTAGCCATCATTAACCATCATTAATAACCATCATTAAGCATCATTAACCATCATTAATCATCATCATTAAGCACTATTAGCCATCATTAATTAACCATCATTAATCATCATTAATCATTACTAACCATTGATACATCCAGCTCCAGTCTGCTCCAGGGTCCATCCCCACCTCACTGGCCGGGATAACCGCCAGCGCCACGTTGATGGCGATGCTCGGCACGTCGAGGCCGTCGTGACGCATGGACTGCAGCAAGGTCAAGGCCAGCTGCCAGTCCCTTGAGGCTGCCTGGGCTGCTGATGCTTGGGAAATTACACCAAGAATTTTGGAAGTTTCAGAAAACCGTGCATCAAAAAAGATGGGAGTGGAAACCAAACAATTTCGGCTTTTCCCATTCTGAAGTTTAATTAAGGTCTATTAAATTGCCATGCCCCGAAAAGGATGGAAATAACTTCAGCTACCGATCTCCGATTTGGTGCCCCGGCCGTGCGCATCACCGCGCCATAGCCCTGGGCATCTGCTTGGAGCGCCGCTGTCCTCATCTGCTGCAGGATCTCCACACCCATCTGCCAGCCACAGGAAGCGATGACCTGGGGGCAGCACTGAGGTTTTCCCTGGAAACGCATGAATTTTTCAGCTTCAAAAAGAATGGGCTTGATGATATCATAGTATATCATCATATTAATATGATATAATATGATATAATGATATATAATATGTATTATACTGTGTATATATATATATACAGTATATACACACGTACACCATTACTATGTATTTACAGCGTATTTTAGTATTTTAGATGATATCTTTCACTATATCTTATCTTCCAGATATGGTTTGCGGACATCCATGGGGTGGGGTCGTTGTCGCGCCCATAACTTGACGGGCCAGGAAGGGTATCCTATCATGGTTAGGTGTGAAATGGTGTGGGAAAGTCATGGAAAGTCATAGGACATCCTTCCTGACTCAGGTTTTGGATGTTTGGAGAAACCAAGAAAACGCAGTCGTGATCTCATCTTCCCAAGATTTTGGTCGGATCCAAGGCCAAAACCCGGGTTTTGGTGGGAAACCGGCGATCAAAGGGCCTTTCAGCGGAGGAATCATCCGTAGATGATCATAGATCATAGATAGATCATAGATTCCGTTGCCATGTCTGATTACCTGAGGGTAACAGCAGTAATCACTGTCCGCACTTTTTCGCAGATCTTGGCGTAGCCAAATGCGCCCTTGGCACGTTCTCGGAAGCCTAGCGTCTGCAGGGTGCTTGGCACATTAGCTCCGTCCAAATCCTGCTGAAAGCTCCAACCCAAAAAGAGATCTTCGAGTGTGTCTGGATTAAGCACACCCTTCAAGCTGTGATTAAAGTTACTACCAAAAGTATCCAAAAGTCAAGGTCTGAAGACTGGGTGGCAGGGTCACTTGCTCCACGCTCTGGTTGAGGTCATGCCCAAAAATCAACGTCTGAAGACTGGACAGCAGGGTCACTCGCTCCAAGCTGTGGTTGAAGTCAGACCCAAAAGTCAACGTTTGAAGACTAGGTGGCAGGTCACGCGCTCCAAGTTCTGGTAAAGTTGCTGCCAAGAGTCAAGGTTTGAAGACTGGACGGCAGGGTCACTCGCTCTAAGCTTTGAAGCTTTGGTAGAAGCTCCAACGAAAAAAGAGCGTTTGAAGATTGGGTGGCAGAGTCGCTCCATCCAATGTCTGCTAAAAGTTTTTGCCAAAACTCAGCGATTGAAGACTGGACGGCATGGTCAATCGCTCCAAGCTCTGGTTGAAGCGATCGCCAAACGTCAACGTCTGAAGTCCAATTGTCATGTGCATCTCATTCAAGCCCTCATTATCCTCATTGGAGCTAAAATCAACAGTCAAGCTTTCAAGGCTTTTGGGGAGATGGTGCAAAGACTGAACCGCATCTTCAAGGTTAGATGTGTTAGTCCTTCCAATGCAAATTCTTCCTCAGGGGTTGCCAGTTCTTGAATGAAACACCATGCATCATCGTAGAGGTTTGCTGGCATGTAAGTGCAGGATAAGATTGTGGCATCACTCACAATGCCTTGCTCTTGCAAGGTTTGGTTAAGCCCTAGTGAGGCTGCAGTGCCATGATGCAGAATGAGCTTTGCGCCTCTCTTCGAAGAAAATTTCTTCGAAGCCATTTGTCGAACCTCCCGGCCCAGCATCGCAGGACTGACCTTCAAGATCACTCCTTCCCCAGTCATGCACTGTCCAATGATCCACCTGCATAGCCCTGCATAGAAAGTGACATCTGCCTAACCCAACGAATGTCTTTTTGCAAACTGTTGTGGAACCGAGCTTCTATCATGTTTGCTTGGTGTCTAATGCTGTTTTCATCATTGTATCCTGTCATATCCTGTCATATCCAACTAATTATATCCAGCTATATCCCACTATGTCTTGACCATTGAACCCATTGTGGATAGCTTTATATCCCCACTATATCCTCACTATACCTAGACATGGTTGGTGTTCCATGCTGTTTCTTGAGCCGAGCAGCCTTTTTCCAATGAGTCAAGTCCAGTGAAGTCCCACATGGCCTATCTGATATACCCAACTTTCAAACAAAAAACATTTGAACATGGGGAAAATGATGGATAATGATGTAAAATGATGGAAAAATGATGGAAAATGATGGGAAAATGATGGAAAAATGATGGAAAATGATGGATAATGATGTAAAATGATGGAACATGATTGAACAGAATGGAAAATGATGATAAACGTTGATAATCCAATATAATCCACTAAGCATCCATAGCCTGGAGCATGTCGAAAAAATGTGCCGTTGGCCGAGCTGCTGCATTGAAGCAGGCTGCATCCACATCTGGCAGAGTCAGCCCCACCAAGGTGGCGGTGCCCGAATTGGAATCAACCCCCAATTTCAAGGGTTGAAAATTCAGAAAAACCCTTTGAAACCACCAACCAAATAACATCAAATAACCAAATCCCTTGGCCCATCTAAGTGGTTTCTGCTGATCTTCATGTTTCAATGGCATTTAATGGCGATTAATTAGTTGGATCATGTTGGATCTGCTAGAGGGGCCTCCCCAAAAGGATAGATATTCCTCATAGATTCCCGAAACATGTTGATTTCCCATATTGGAAAGCATATGAAAGCATTAACAATCACCGAGTCAGCAGACACAGGACTATATCAACTAATCCCACCGTTGCCACAGCTATTCACCGCCCTACCTTGAAGTGCCCGCAGCATGCACTGCAACAGCTGCAATGTCGCGCTCCAGTGAGACATGGAGCCCACGAAAACCATGCCTTGAAATTGGCGGATGGCAGGCCGTTGAGGGTCAAGGTATGGGTTCAGAATAGTTTTTGGATCTTTTTTGGGCTCAGGTTTTGGATTTTTGTTTGGCTTTCTTTCCTGGTACCATTTGCCTTGGATTTGCAACAGTTTGGAACTAGAATCTGTCATTTTGCATGGTATTTGCTACATTTTGGCATGGTCACTTCGCATTTTGCATGCTATTTGCTACATTTGGCCATGTTTGCCTTCCATTTTGCATGGTATTTGCCAGGTTTTGGCACTTCAGCCTCTCATTTGCTACATTTTGGTACTTCAACCGTTCACGTGAGTTTCTTGAGAGCTTCTTTAGGCTTTCATTTAGGGTTTGATTTAGGGTTTCTTTAGGGTTTCATTTAGGGTTTTAGGGTTTCATTTAGGATTTCTTTAGGGTTTCAGTTAGGGTTGTGTGTAGGGTTTCATTTAGGGTTTCTTTACGGTTTCATTTAGGGTTTCATTTAGGGTTTCTTTAGGGTTTCGTGTAGGGTTTCTTGTCAGGATTTCTTATCAGGATTTTCAATCGTTCATGTAGGTTTCTTTAGGGTTTCATTAAGGGTTTCATTTAGGGCTTCTTTGGGGTTTCATTTAGGGTTTTATTGAGGGTTTCTTTAGGGCTTCTTTAGGGTTTCATTTAGGGTTTCTTTAGGGTTTGAATTTACGGTTTCATTTAGGGTTTCTTTAGGGTTTCATGTAGGGTTTCTCTACGGTTTCATTAAGGGTTTCATTTAGGGTTTCATTAGGGTTTCTGTAGGGTTTCATGTAGGGTTTCATTTAGGGTTTCTTTAGGGTTTCATTTACGGTTTCTTTAGGTCTAATCTATGGTTGCTTTCGGGTTCATTTAGGGTTTCATGCAGGGTTCTTATCAGGATTTCTTTAGAGTTTCTTTGGGCTTCACCTAGGGTCTTTAGGGTTTCATTTAGGATACAAAAAGGAGAGAATAAAACGAAATAACAGAAAAAAAAAGAGGCAGTAAAGATAGGGAGCAGAGAAGCAGAGGAGCAGGAAGTAGAGCAGCAAAAACACATGACTGAAGAAAAGAAAATGTAGAATAGTAAAATAGAAAGGCACAGAAGCACAAAAGCAGAAAAACAGAGAAGCGGGGAAAGCAGAGAAGCAGGAAAGCATAGAACCAGGAACCCCCAAACAAATCCAAGACCTGCCGCGAAAAAAAAACAACAACAACAAAAATAAATAGCCCTCCTCAAGGTATACCCAAAATTGATACCATTAGCACAATGGACTTTAGGGTACAGCATTCTTGGACACAGCCCTATGCCATTGTGGAAACATGTTCAAGCCATAATGGGGAGACATTCAGCTGCAGAAAACGCTACCTTTAGGAACATGGCCATTCAACCTGCCAAAAAATATCCAAAAAATGGGGAGAACTGAAGATACTGAGAAATCAGTTGGATGATTCAATAGACATCTTCGGAGACAATCTTTGATCCAGTTTATGACCTTCATGGCAGTAAGGTCCTCCCAGAATATGTCAGGAACGGAAAAGAAGTTCCAGTCTCAAGCCCAAAAACACAGCACTTCATATTTGCTATTTATGGATATCTATGGCCGCTTTGGAAAAAATACTGGTCAACCACTGCTCCACAGCAGTTTCCTCATAGAAAAAACCTGGCTTCCGAGCGACTGCGCTCGAGAGACTTCTGCTGCATGTCCTGGCATGGGACAAAAGATCCGGAGGGATTACCCTCTGGCAAACTGTTACATAGCTATGGAAAATGGCCATAGAAAGTTCGTTGATTTACCCAATAAAAATGGTGATTTTCCCAAGCAAAATGTTAGTTTACCAGAGTTTTTGCCAGTCTGCCAAGGTGTCTAAGTTGTGTGGATCCTAAATTCCGATCTTGAAATCTCTAGACAAACATGGCATGGGGGATTTTTGGCTTTCCTCCGAGCTTTCCAGTGGAACAATGTTCTATTCCAAGAGAAGTGGCAATCTCTGTCTCTGCCTGGAGCAATCTCTCATAAGTGGACGGATTTAACAATAAGGCCACTACGCCTCCATTTTCCATGTTTTTCCTATGACGTGATTGGGAGACGCAATTCGTAGCTCCTTGGCTCCCCATTTCTTGTTCGGAAAAAAGGATACAGTCATAGCTGCGATCACCCCTTCATTCACCACCCGCTAGATATCCCACTATATTCCACTATATCCCATAACATAGCTTCGTAAAATGGTGTCATGAACATTCATCAACATTCACCAGGGTAAACACATATAAAAACAGTAGCAAAACATCCGGCATACCCTTCCCTTCAGTAATCAAACATGGCTGGCTGGGAAACCCCCTATCAATGGTGGTTTGTAGCTGGGAAATCATCCAACTAAATGGTGGATTTTCCAGCATGCCATGTTTGATAACACCGGAAGGTATTAAGCAGGCTACTAACCTCAGCTATAAACGGATAAATCCAGATAAGTCCATATAAATCCATAATATCAATCCTACTTCAGGCACTTAGAACTAGGGATGTAACAGTGGTAATGTATGGCTTGTAGCTCTCTGCATCTCACCAGCCGGTGTCACCTGCATGAGCCAGCTGCTCTCCCTCCACTTCCGCGGTGCCACCGCCGCATAGCCGAAGCTGTCGAGGGCCGCGCGGCGCCGCGGCAGCGTGGCGAAGAGGGACAGCGCAGCCGACCAATGCGATGCCTCCTGGCTGATTTCACCATATACCCCCTGGTACACTGTTACATAGCTCTTGAAAAAATGGCCATTGAAATAGTGAGTTTTCCCATTAAAAATGGTGATTTTCCATAGTTATGTTCATACATATATATATTACATATATATATATATACTGGTTGGTGGTTTTAACCATCTTGAAAAATATTAGTCAAATGGAATTATTACTCCCAATATATGATGGAAAAATAAACAATGTTCCAAACCACCAGCCAGTATATATATATGATGGTTTTGTAGAAGGTTAGTATATATATATACATATATTGTCCATAATGATCTTTTATTATTCTCCTATATAATCAAATTTAATATCCATGATGATTGTCTATTAAAGTGGAGAATAATAGATCATCTTTGATATAACTTAATGGATATTCATGGAAATCATGGATAATCATGTAGAATAATCACTGAATAATATACATATACATGTATATATATATATTTATATTATATATAGTAATGGATAATAATGGAGAACAATGGAAAACCATTGATAATATACTACATGGATCAAATATGCTCATCTCCATTCAACCTCTCAAATGCTTCAAATCTATTCAAATCTCACGAATGACACCCCCTTTTCCAACCAATCCTTCAAAATTGGAACCCAACCCACCATGGGACTCTCCTTCAATGCCGCGATCCCTGCATGGTACAGCTGTTGGTCATTGCCCTGAAACATCTCCAGATGCGCCAGTGCCACATCCCACTGCTGCCATCTCTGCAGCTGATTCATCAGGGCGCTGCTGCTGAAGACATCGGGAAGAATGGAGGGAAATGAGGCCCAGAAGAAGTCAACCTTGTCGGTGTCTTGATTCCCTAGGGAAAGTTTGATCTTTGAGGATCTGTAAGGGGACAAATGGTGTAGAACCATCTATACAAACCAAACAAGTTAAAAGTCAAAGCGTGGCTTCAACCCATCCAGCCACACATCTTCTCCATCCACTCTTGAAGCTAAGAATCATGGGGGCCAGATTTCGCCCCGCGCGCAGCCGCAGTCCTTGGGCCAATGACATCTGCCAGTCGCTTGCAGCGTACATCACTGAGTTTCCCTGAATCTTCTGCAGGGTCATGGAGTCAAGGACTTGTGATGCAAGTTGCCAGTCAGATTCCTGGTGCTGTCAACCCATCCCATGAAACATCTCAGTTGAGATCATCGAGATCAAGCCATAGAGAAAATGCGCCAAAAAGATGGCTTGTCTGACTATTCACTGACTCTTTGGTATCCAAACATTCAGTTGATCATCATTTTACCCATTCACATCATGTTCCACATTTTGGGGTATCCCAAATTGTTGGACAAACCTTACATAGCCGCAGACCCACATCTCATGATTCAATTGGTTAATATCCCAAATTAATCCATAAATTATGAGATTTTTCAAAAAAAAACAAGCATATCCCCAGCATATTCCCATCATTTCCTCACGGAACCCATGAAACCATATGAAACCACTGGCCTAGATTCTTTCCTCAACGATGTCAGTGGTGACGAAACGCAAAAGACATCTGGGACCAGCGACAAACGCCGCATCTTCTGCAGCCATTCAAGGGGCAACAGCCATGCTGTGCGAAGGCTGAGGAGACTGCTGTAGCTGAAGGCGTCCAATCCTGAGATTCCTATGAAATGGAGAAGCTGCGAAAGGAATTTAGGGATTCTCCGGTCTAAGAGACTGATCAAGCTCAGAATATCTCAGAATGGAATAGCTTGAGGGTTTATCACATAACTTCCATTTACTTGCTCTGGTTCTATTTCTTTGCCAAAACGTGACGTGACCAGTGGGTTACATCTACATGCATTCTACATGCATTCTACATGTCTTTACTAATTAAATCAACCTTTTATGCAAAAGGTCGCGGTATCTCCTAGGGCCTTGGGAGCGTATCATTCAGAGGCACCCATCGAAAAGGTGGAAAGTTGAAAGGGGTTATTCGATCAGCTGCTGAAAAAAACACGCACTCACTTCTTTTGGCACAATTTTGTATAATAGTTTTGTTCGAAAAACCAACTTTCACAGCAAAATCATCGAATCAGCTGCTGTAAAGTGTCTCAATTCCCAAGAAATCCCCATCAGGTGAATTGCCATGAGCCACTGCGGCAACGCACTCAACGCAGCGTTGAAGGAAACGGTGTCGCATTGCACAAGGGCTGAGCACATCTGGCCGAAGTATTCCAAGGAGACTGGCCATTGAGCTGCTTCCTTTGCACCGGAAATGCATGAGCTGAAGATCACAAGGTTTCTGCGGAGCAACCGAAGCCTCATCCTGGAGAATCTGGACAGAAAGGTTGTCAAATGTTGTCAAACCAGACAGAGGGGACTCCAACATAATATAAATAAGTTCTAAACAGCTGAGGTTTGATCATGTTTCCAATATTTTCCACTAGAAATCATTTGAAAAAAAAACAATGGGAACATGTTCCTGGCCACGGCCAAGCACGGCCAAGCATCTGGTTGCAAAGGAGGAGCGACTGAAGCCAGGCACTGCCGCAGGCTCTGATGGTGGAACCATAGCTGAATTCATCGGCCTCAGGGTGCTGGCGCATAGCTAACTTAAGGTCTATAACATTCTATAATTGACTATAACTACTATAGACTAGCTAATGATTAGCTAGGGTAAAGATGGGTTAAGCGTAACCACTATGGAGTTCTTGGGGAAACTGACTAATGGGAGGCTCAAAACGAGACCCTTCCAAACCAGAGACGCCCTGCCTGCAATTGAACTTCTGGAAATGAAGAGAGAAGGAAGGCAGCTGCCTTCCAATTTTGCTTCTGGGCCAGCAATGCTTTGTTTCCTTGAATCAACGAAGCAGCTCTCATGAAAGGGCTAACTAGGCAGCGATATCAGCGATATGAACTAATTCCTTTGAGCAAGTTTGGCTCCCAGGATAGCAAGTGGACATGATATGACATGATCATGATCATGTGGAGATCTAACTCCACCGAGATGCATTCCTTTCAAAAAATCCTGTGGTGCCTAGTAGCTCCACAATTGGCCATGAACCGCCCGACGAACCACCCCCCTTTTCCTCAATCGCTTGTGGCGCGGCCATCCCGACGCGACAAAAGTCGCGTCCGGTCCGGTCCGCGGGTTGAAAGTCTTTGGGTGGTCCGTGCAGCCCGTCACCAGGCCTACAGGGCCAGAAGGGGCCAAGGACAACTGCAGGGGGTACCAGATGTTACCCGAGACGTCAGATCTTTACCAGGGAGATTGGCTGGCGTAGTACCATCAAATCACCATAGGTCATCCCATATGAAATCGGCGCCTGGCGCACCATGACACACTGAGCCTTCCATCTTTGAAGGCTCGGCAAAGGATTAGTGCGGATCCAAAGGAACATTCTTCCAGCAGTGCGCCATTGCAATGGCTAAATTTGGTCGACACATGTGTTGAAATTTCCGGCAGGCCACAACTCTTGGCCGTGACTCAAAAGACCTTCACCGAGCATACGTGGATTTGGAGACGAGTAGTGGAAATGATTCTCCCCCAGGCTTTTGTACGTATGTTTTAGTAGCGAAAGGCCGAAAGGCCCTGGTTTTTAACTGAATAGACGTCCATCTCCTGAGTCCACAAAGGCTGGAGAACCGTTCAAGGACTCAGGACAGTGCTGTTCGCCTATGCTAAATCTTCAACATATCAATCTCTATATTCCACAAGTTGCCTGCTGGACTTTGAACAAGAGAAGATAAGAGAAGTAGGTCACTTAGCAAACCCACCTACCCATCAATGTGCAAATTTTCATGGCAACTATTGAAAAGCCTGTGATCCGTGGGTGTCAGACCTTCCCGTTTCGCAGAATTGCTGGGTCCCGTTCCTTTGCATCGCCATATGCGTAAACCGCGGCGTGGAGCCCGGTACATCGACGCCAGCCGGCCAGCCGGCCATGAGCCCTGGCAAAATTCACCAGTTGCTGGCTCGGCATGTCGATTTTAAATGTATCCGCGGGCGGACTGGGACCATCAACTGGGAAACACCATGGATGATTTTTTCACGACCAAAAGCATGGTGAAAGAATCAGGGAAGATTCTGCTGATGTCCCAGACTGTGAGGTCGTCAAAAACTAAAGATCGGTATTGTAAGATGTGAGAAAACACAAGTCAGCTCCTTTCAGGATGTTCCAACAAGGCACTTCACGTATTGGCAGTTCACTGCAATCATCGAGACACAAACCCTTACATTGTAATGCAAGAGATGAATGGACTATTTGCGTGCAGTCTGTTGTTCATGCTATCTGAATGAGATTTCCATTGATTCTCTTCATCTTTGAAGGTTACTCGTGATTGAAGTGCATGCAGCGAACCCCAGAAGAACAGACTATAAACCAGTGTGGTTTTGCTCAGTGTAGTTTTTGAAACCTTTACAACACTCTACATGTCACGTGAACACACACACACATATTTATGGCTTAAAAAGCACATGCAAAGCCACCGTCAAATGTGTTGAGATCCCTGTTTTCCCATCCCCAAAAAGACAGGTTGGTTGAAAGTTCAATTCTGTTCCTGGCAAGACTTACAACAATCCCCATAAAACATCATAAAACACATAAAATCAGGCATTGTTTGAACCAACATGAAGCAACATGAACCAACCAATCATTGGATTGGTTTCAGGGAAAATCTACAATTTATGGAGCTTTCAACCGTCAATTTTCAAAAAAAACAATCCATTGAACCAGTCATCAACCAATAGTCCAACAGTTTGGTATTTTGAATGGCGTTTTTTGAAGTCACAGCTGACTCGTGTCACTAATGGCACAAAGGCCCGATGGCTGGGTGTCAGCAACGCGCTACACCTGCGTTTCGACTAAGCCTCAGCATTCTCAAGGGGAAGCTGACAAAAAGCTGAACAACTACATACTACAACCCCTAAAAAGTTGGAAAAGTATGGACAAGTCGAAAACCTGGAAAATATGGCGGAAACATGATGAAACATCATTGAACTACCATCCTGGTTTCACAAATAGCTCGTGTTTTCTGGCGTACGAAACAACCGCAAGTTGTTGGTGGTGGTCGTTTAAACTTTAAACCATACCCATTGGTCTAAAGTAGTCTAAAGATTCCGAATTCTATAGTTGCTCGATTTTCCAGCGTGGCTTCCTTTCCTCTGGCAAATCGGGATCTGGGCTAAGCGGCTTGATGTGTCTTGACCCCAAATTGGAAACTCTCAACTCAGGCAATGATTGGGCCCCGAGCAATACAATGAATGGCTCTAATATTGCTTCCAATTTAAGAAAAAAAACACATGGTGCAATATTCCAATCCAATTTTCCCATTGAAATGGCAACTTTGCGGTATACGGATTATCCCCATCTATACCTGTCTGGACAAACCCTTTTTTCAACCAGAACCCCGTTTCGAACACTTCAACGAGGCACTCGTCGTCCTGGATGGATGCGATTGTTCCTCTGTCTTCGTCGGTTGTTGGATTCACCTGCAGTGTGTTTTGTTCAGAAGCCATCCCACATCCAGAGGTTCACAGTTTTTGCATGTTGCGTTCAAACGACAAATTCCAGGTTCGAACTAAACAGTATCCGTGGAAAACCAATGAAAAATATGACCTCAAGGAATCGCTGCCAGAAGTCCCAGATCCCATCGATTTTCGATCAAATCCTGGAGTTTTTCTTCCCACCACATATACCACCATCCAGGAGTCACATTAAGCCCTAAAAAATGAACATGTCAATTTGGTCGCAAAGATGTTTCCTCAAAATGTCGCCCAAGAATTTTTCGAACATCTCTTTCTGGATGGTTTATAATGTTTTATAGTGTCATACGATGTTGATATATGTACGTCAGTGTAGTTGGCTTTGCCCACCCCCCGAGCCAGCATTTTTTTTCGGGAAAAGCGGGTTGCTTCCACACAATTTGGCAATGTTTGGCCATTTTATAGAAACAAAATGAAAAAAATCAGGTGTTTAACAATTTCAAACCATTAAATTTGTGTGTGTGTGTGTGTTTCCCCTCAATTTTCAGACAAAACCCCGGTTCTTCGCACCTGGCAGCACCACTTGCACCTGAGCTACCTCGGTGAAGGGATGAATCTGGGAAAGTCTGGGATTTCAAAAAGGTGACTTAGTGGAAATCCCTGACAATATGGGGATTCTTGGTGATTGGAAATTGAGATACATCACTAAAAATTATGATATTTTATGATGCTTTTCGTGGGGACAAATTCACGGACTACAAGAATCTGTATAGTAATAAAGGGTTGGTCAATAACCCCCATAGTATCCTAACCAACACCCGGTTTCTTGAAACTGCGATTGAAGGCCATCGAATGAGATACGAGCATGGAAGGATTGATGGAATGATTCTTTGAATCTCGTTTCTGAGCCAGAATTTGATTTTTTGTACCATAGTTGCTGACATTATTGAGGTGCAACGTGAAAACACCTCGAGAGTCGAGTTTCTTTCAATTCAGGAAGCGGTGTTGTTGCGAGATACGGTCCAGCATCTGGAAAGCCGAGCGAAACTAGTATGATCTTTTTTGCACACGACATGATTCACCATTTCTATACCAACCAAAAGTCGACATGTTACCCTTGATCATTATGTAACATTATATGCAACCAATCAAAACATCATTTCACGTGTTCATACCATCAAGAAGTTGGACATTCTACCACATATATGATCATTTCAAGCTTCAATGGATTGGCTTGAGGGAAAATCTTCAGTATGAGAAACCCGCGTCTTTGCAACGACATGTCATGGACGTTCCTGGATTTTGTTAAAAGAAGAAATTCTGGGAGACCTTCTACCATATCGGATCTTTCTGAACTAGCCAATCGGAAAAAAAATTGAATCCTGAAATAATAGTTGAATAAAATGACATTCCATGTGTTTTTGTTATTTTAGTCTTTCCATATTACGTAATTTTGTTGTTGGTTCCCCACTCAACAGCTCCGGTCGGATTTATTCCTGGGTCCTCCCTGCGGTCGGCGCCGGCTGTGCCACTTGCCAAGCTGCGACGATGAAAAAATGGGAGATCAGACTTGACGATATCATACTAATGTGGGTAAAACAATGTCATGTTTACCATCCCCCAGTCATCACCATTTTTAAAGGTGTGGAATTCAAACCATTCCCAGTCATGGGTGGTTTATTTTACCATTGTTTTACCCACATTTATCTATATAAAACATTCTAAAACTATCATGAGATTTCATGTAACTATACACCTAAATAAATATATATATATACACAGAACATGATAGAACAATAACTATAGCTATAAAAGGCAAAACATATAGTCTAAACTGTACTGATTAGATGGAACACACACAAATAAATAATATAATATAATATAACATAATATAATATAATATAACATAATATAATATAATGTAATATAATAATTAATATAATATAATATAATATAATAAAGTATAATAATATAATAGAATTGTCGAAAATATAATATAATATAATATAATAAATTAAAATATGAATAATATATATAACATGGAATAATATAACAACATATAATAAATTAGAATATGAATAATATATAACATGGTATAATGTAATATAATGCAATATAATATCATATGTTCAAATACAATATAATATAATATAATGTAATATTATATCATATAATGATATAATATAATATAATAAAATATAATATAATATAATATATAATGTAATATAACATATATTATAATTATATAATACAATATAATATCATATAATATCATAAAATAAAACATAATAATATATATATATATATAATATATAAATAGTGAATGCAAGTTGGTGCATATAGTTGACACGTGAGTTAATGACAATTGGATGGTTTTGACCCATAGAAATAATCTATGGCTTCACCCTCGTGTTTTTGAATGAGAAAGTTCACCCCCCATTTCATCCACTGCTTTCTCAAAAAATGGTTATCACATGGTTTACCTATCATCATTTCCCTATCATCTTGAACCATGTTGCCTTTAGAAAAAAAAATCTGCGCGTATCCCACCTGTGGGCCGCATGATGGGCGACATCGGACTGCCCTCAGGTCTCAGGGAGGAGCTCATCATGCCGGGGTCCTAAAAATCAGGGGCCCACCATTGGTGACATGATCGATAACTTGAACAGCTTGGGACCTCCAAGTTGTGGGAACCAACTGAACCAACCAAAATTTTCTCGAAACTTCTGTTAAAAAATCACTACCCACAAGTCCAACGACTGGTGGTTTCAACATGTTTCAACACATCGCTACCCACAATATGTCGACAATGTCATCCCCTGAGCTTGGTGCATCAGCAATCACCTGACCATCACCGGTGAAGCTTCAATTCGAATCATCTTCCGGAAGTGTGCCTTTTAAGCCCAGTACTTTGGTTTCTTTCTGAATTTACTGGACAACATTGACGATATATAAGTAGCTGTATCTAATCGATCCAGAAACAAGTAGCATCAAGTAGCTAGCAGAAATGCTCGAGATACCACTAAATATACTGGAGAGTAAATAGTACTAGTATATCATTAATAATGTTCATTCATAATGGTATTCTAGCTATAGTAGTCCGTGGTATCCCAATCTTGATCAGCTGATATCAGCTGAATGAGAACCGCATCGCAGCGCTAAGACTGGAGCCAATCCAGTGGGGCAGAAACTCAGCTGTTGTGGGGACCTGGCCGTGACTGGTGACTGGGTCCAAACCCCGACTGGACTGGACGGACATTGGGAAAATATAGGACGGACATGGACGGACATTCAAAACGACACACCGGATTGTTGGGGGTACTGGTACCCAGTTTTTCATAGTTTTTGGTCAAACCCGTAGATTCATAGATCCTCAGATCCTTGACATAAATCTAACTTAAGCCCTTAGCAGGCAAAAGTCAGGAGTTCGTAGAGGAAATTCCGATTGAAATTGGTGATTTCCCAGCTAGTCATCTTGCACCGCAGGACACGATGGTCTGTTGCAGTGATTGAGCGTTCCACACAGTCGAGGCCATAGGAATAGCCTCAGTCGTCAGGTCATATTGCCCAGCAAATCATCTTGGAATATCAGTGGAACGCGGATGGTTTGAAAACAGCGACCAACTTTCGGATGATTTCGGTGTCCACAATTGCACCACACAAAATTTGTGTCAACAAAAGTGCAAAGTCAGAGCCTGAAAGATTCCAAGTCCGACGGGAGGCTCTGAAATGCCTAGCGCCTAGCATGCCTAATTTTGGAAAAATGGTTAACATTTTGAATCACTGGGGTTGTTTCATACATTTATGGCATTCAAATCTCTAACAAATCTGGATGGCGGTTAAAACATGACTCCATCAATACTAAGATAACCGAGGATTGTACTCACCCAGATTTCATCACTATCACTAGCAATGGAGTATCAATCATTATAATCCCATCACTCCAAGAATAAAATTGGGAAAATGGAGTACCATAATCCCAGTCCATCCAGAAACCAATCCCACTAGACATATCACTACCAGAGTCACTCACTAATTCAATTCCTGATCATTATTCATATCACTATCATTTCCCAATGAATAAAATGAGAAAATCCCGGCGAATTCTCCCTGAAATCATTGGGAAAATCATCCCATCCCATCTCCATCCCTCTGGGCCGACTGCCTGGGTCAACCTGGGGCGGACAAGATATCCACGGTGAATTCCATGGGAACAACATGTGGAAACTTCGTGAAACGTCGTGAAACACACGTGATTCATGGATATTTTTTGGCATTTTTTTGCATTTTTGGGTCAAATCCTGAATAAATTGGACTAAAACTTCGGGGTCCTTAAGAGCCCTGAATGAATGTCACACTGATAAGAACAGACTCTCACTGTGTTTTCCTCAACGCTTGTGATGATCTTGTGATTAGCTGGCTAAAGGTACTTGAACC
>Ga0126342_10008146_pt1 | contig 18755 bp, 17 predicted proteins | sample Cyp1metagenome_FD_92528 | JGI IMG/M metagenome (GOLD analysis project Ga0126342, IMG submission 92528) | Coral microbial communities from Lord Howe Island, Old Settlement Bay, Australia - Cyphastrea 1 metagenome | ecosystem: Host-associated > Invertebrates > Cnidaria > Coral ...
GATGTATCGATGTATGTATGTATGTATCGATGTATGTATGTATGTATCGATGTATGTATGTATGTATCGATGTATGTATGTATGTATCGATGTATGTATGTATGTATCGATGTATGTATCGATGTATGTATGTATGTATCGATGTATGTATCGATGTATGTATGTATGTATGTATCGATGTATGTATGTATGTATCGATGTATGTATGTATGTATGTATGTATGTATGTATGTATGTATGTATCGATGTATGTATGTATGTATGTATGTATGTACAGAAATCACTGGACCAAATCTGTCCTGTCTCAGCAGCGCCAGAGCACGACCCACCAGCGCACCGTGGCTCATGGCTCGATCCTTCTATCAATCTAGCGCTATCCACATGGTCTACTGATTTTCAAAATTTGCTCCGTTCCCCCTAAACTGTGGTGTTTTTCTAATCTTTCTATGGGGCAAAAGTTCAAATTTTTGTGACATTTTGTTGAAGCATACAAATCTCAAATCCACTTCCCACAGCCCATCTTGGTCTTGCTGATTTTGAGCCCAGCAAACGCTGCCAGCAAACACTGCTGAGTCATCGCAAGCTGAGATATCCTCCTTCAAGGCTGGCTTCCAACCCTTGTGGAACAACTTGAAGTCATGGTAACCCCAAACAAGATAGAAATGTATATAATTTATCACTAGACTTAGATTTAGATTTACCAACTTCTATCTTTTTGGAGGTTCCTAACACAGGCACCTCACCTCCACACACCTTTGCTCTGCGAGGCCGAACAGCTGGATTCGGTCGCATTCATTGTCAAGGTGAGCGATCAGCAAGTCAACTGGGCAAAGAACCTCCGTCTAACTCGTTAAATATATGGGAATTTAGCGTATTAATGGAAATTCTATTAAAATGGGCATCCCGAAATGTCTATTAAAATGTTTAAAGTCATCCTAATTGGCTAAATAAATGGGGGTATCCCAATAGCTGGATGGTTTATTTCATGGAAATTCATCTACAAATGGATGATTTAGGGGTACCCCCATTTCAGGAAACCCCCATATGGGTTTACGAGTATGGCTAGCGAAGTTCGCAAACCAGATATATGAGATTTGAGTACTCAGAGAATGTTTTTTCAAAGCAAAGCTTGACCGCCCACTGACCATTGCCCTACTGCAAAGTGCAGCATGGCAACAAGGCCACGCACACGTTCGCGCTACCATGCACATGCAGGTCTGCCAAGAATTATTCATGCTTTTTCATTTGTGTTGATACTACTTTTTCCCGTTTTCGGTCTTTAAACCATCTTTTTATGTCATGTCCATGATCAAATCGCATCTCAAACGCATAACCAAGCACTCTTCAGGGTTTTTGTGTTGAATTCTAAGAGTTTCTCACATGTCACAACTGTCCAATGTCTTCAGGTCCTCATTTTTGAGAACACCACGACTTCTCGAAAAACGGCCTACCAAACGCCAAACGCCAAGCGGCGCCAAGAGTCATGCTGCCACCACATCCTGGCTGAACGCTGAAAGGATCGTAAACACCAATAACAAAAGTTGATCACATGTATATATAAATATATATATATTATTACAGTATATTATATATAAATACATAACATGTTTATACAATATGTATATTGATGTAGATATGAATACAATCTGAATATATAAATATATATATAATATGAATATATATATATATATTGAAGCCAGCTCAACTCACTTAACTCGGCTCTCCAACTGTCTCCTCACAGGATGATGTCTGCAGGCTCTCAGCCAAACGCACCAGTTCTTCGCACCTGGGTGGTGTGGTCCGTTTTCGAACCCCAGGTCCTCGAAAAAGGGGAGTTAACCCACCTGATTTCCTAAGGGAAACTGCTACAGGTATAGAAAAATGAAATATGAAAACCACCACCCAAGTCCCAAGTTATCCAAGTTATCCAAGTTTCGAAGTTCGAACGAACACTAGAAACATCTAGAAACCAGGTGCCCGCACAGTCGGGGGTGGGAGCTCTTGGACACAGCACTTTGCGCTTCCTTCAGGAAAGTCGCATAGTCCTGGTGCCGGACCCTGGATGGGTCGCATTTCACCATCATTTTCGCCATCGTGTTCACAGCAAAGATGTTTGCCCATATATCCATTTATATGATTATCCATTGATATCCATCAATATCCATCAATATCCATTTATCCATCATATATAAATGAAATATCCATCAATATCCATTTATATCCATTTATATCCATTATCACTCATATGACATATTATTACATCCACCACCACAGATTGGCACCTGATGAACTGCCGATTGGAGAACCGTGTAGATACCCTGCTGGATCTGCGCGGAGGCTGGGAGCAACGGAGCAACGGGAAGGTTTGGGCGGAGCCTGATATGTATTGCCCAAGTATGGCCTTGAAAAAAGGACAACTTGAAATTATCAAATGAATTTTGATGTTTTTTTAAAAATGCATTGATACTGAATTTCTGAAATCATCTGAAACAGACAATCTTTAGGGACATGTATTGTGCATCAGTGCTTATCTTGCTTGTTTTTGTCAGCACCCTTCGCGCAGAACCTCTGGGTTTGGATCGTCTAAGTGCACGAAGAGGTTCCGAAGGATGTACCTGGAGTTGGGACCAGCGTTCGACCCATCTCCTCTCCAGAACTTCATGGCACAAATGATGGAAAATCCACCATTCATAAATCATGTCCTAGAAAGGGCAAAAATTGTTCATACTATTTTGCTTTCTTGGAAGGTAAGATCTGCCAAAAAAGGGGGCAAATCCCTTGCGACAACTTTATGTCCTTTGCATTTCTGGACGTTGCAAGATATGAAAACCTGCGTTGCGGGGCACTCGAAAAGACTCCGGCTCCAGTTGTGCGGGAGGCACTTGAAGAACACGTCTAAAGCCTCCAGCCGCTGTCAAAAGTCTCACGTCATCGTTATCATCATTGTCGTCAACATCAAGATCATCAAGAACAAGAACAGTAACAAGAACTATGGTTTTGTTGATGTTGTTCATGATCTTGCTGTCACAAGAACCAACACCATCTCATTGTTGTTCATGGTGCTATGAGTGCTATGGTTTTTCATCCCCAGTTGATGTTCATGATCAGCAGCTACAACAGCAATGGTTCACCACAGAATTGCGCACCTCACACACAGCAACTCGGATCTTGTCGTTGGAGTCATCCAATCGCTTAAGCAGCTCTGGATAGACCTATTATGATGTGATCAACCGGCGCGGCGGTGGTCACTTGAAGCCTTGCTCATCATGCCACCAAAGGAAGGTCGGTTGATGGGTATACAAATCCCAAAATAGAAGTGGAATTCACTGGTGTTTCCCTTGACCTAACTATTAGCGGATCGCTCTAGACCCAAGGAAACTTAGGAATTGAAACTTCGAAATCCAGTTTTCAAATCATCAAAATAGCACGCCATCGCCAGACACATTTCGAATTCGCTGCGTTCGCCACCTCCCTGAGCTGCTCTCCATTGATTTCGGCCTGGCGTAATGGAAAAATATGATCCCATCATATCCCATCTTTGTTTGGGACACTTTTGAACCACACATATGATGTCAACAGGCAGCAACCAAACAAAAGGGTTTCAATCCGCGACTTGGGAAATGAATACGACCCAGATTTTAGGAGATCGGCGAGAAAAAAAAGCATTGAAGCAACAAGCATTATTGTGGGGATATGACAAATGATATGCGGGACATAGCATGCCAACACTCAGCAACAAAAAAAAAAGCCACAGGTAGACAAAGCAATACAACCAAGCAGCCAAACATCCATGTTTATATGATAATCCCCGATACATTCTGCAGTACAAACCCCAAAAAAAATCATCAACCAACAGGAGAAAAAAGCAGCCAGTTCATCCAGTTTCAGTTTCATGGTTGGTTAATGTTGGATATATATATATATATATATATATATTATATTATATATATTATATTATATATATATATACATTATATATATATCAAAAAAAAAATCCTGTGGAATCTCCAGAACATCTTGGTGAATCCCGATACAAAAATCACAAAAACCATCGCCTGCAGGTCCGAGAGCGTGCAGGACAACACCAGGCAGGCGATCATCCGATTGTCCGGAGACCTCGTTCGGTCGGCGGACGGTCGATTGCAGTTTTGAACCCAAAAAGCTATGGAAAATCCATGGTAAATGGAGGTTTCTAGCTGGGAAAATCATCTATAAATGGGAAAATCAACTAGTAATGATTATTAATATAGATGATTATTATAGCTAATAAAGGATAAGATTAATAGATGATTATAATTATTATTATTATTAATGATTATTATTATTAATGATTATTAATGGTTATAAATGATTCAAAGATGTGTTCAAATTTCACAAGTGTGAATGACATGCTTTTGGAAATTTGGAAACATATCACTAACCAAAACTGTGGAGAAGATAGGACTTCACCAACAGGATTCAGAATATTGAAATCACCAAAAGCTGGCCAAATTTCACTCAGGAGTCTTGATGGATAGAAGCAACTCAAAACCAGCTGCGTCACCATTGAAACCATGGACTTCAGCAAGAATAAAAATCAAATTCATCACCAAAGAAAGCAGTTCAACAATCATATTCGTGACAGTAAATATGTTGGTAATCGCAATCTTGTTGACATATCACAAAATGATATTAATCATGGACATAGCTGGACTTTTTTTGGGGGGACTATTGACTACATAAATTAGACATTGCCACCTTCCAGGATTCCAGCCCAGGGCCCCAGTTCGCTTCCCCTGGGATCTTGGACCAACTATCATCCAGGCAACTCTTCAGGATGGGCATCAAGTCCACGAAGACCTGGCGACGATTCGGAGACGATGCGGACAGGATTCCGATGGATCTGCAGGGATCGGATGGATCTACATCTATTGAATGTGTATATATATATAGAGAAGCATATAACAAGAATAAGCATGAGATGCAACCATGGAATCAATTTTTAAACGGCTTGAAATCATGGTTTGGGACCTCCAACATTTCTCACAGACTCTCCGAGCCACGCCTCATTCAGAACTGCTGCTGGCACCAAATGCCGCCGAAGGATCGCGTGGACGCAGACCTCGGAAATGACGGAGCTCCGGAAAGGTCTATGGAATGCTCTTCGCCAGAAATCCCATAGGATCCATGCTATATATGCTAACATGTTTTGTATATTGATGGTAAATGTTACCATATATAGCATACATGGATTCTATGGGTATGGAATCTATGAACTGCTCAGTTTACGAAAAATGGAGAAATCGGATGTTTTCGGATGTCCTTTGAGTAGTCTCCCTGAAGCTGACTTAACGAGCCGCTCGAGTCGCTCGAGTTTGAAGCATCCTGAAGACTTCTACCAGCAGTAGTCGTTTCAATCCATTCCAGAATTTCAGAAATTCCATTGGATGGAAAGTGAAGAAATCTGAAACTACTATGTGCACTTTGGCAGTTTGTACTCTGATTGTCGCAGGGTTCCAAGATTCTCATTGCAAACCCCGGTTTGACTAACAGTTGAAGCAGTGTTCAAAACCCTGTGTCGTCCCTTCAAAAACTGGTTACTTGAGAACGGGATTCCCCAAAAAAAGCATGATGACTATACAAAGGGCTACATAATCCACCGTTTATCATCCACCGTTTATCAGTTGTATCTCCATAGTCTTTGAAACATTAAAAGCCCCATAAAACTATAGTTGAAGCTTAAGGATGCTTAAATCCCAGATAAATCCCTATAAATCCCTATCATCCAACAGTGCTGAAGCGCCACCTCACCCGGGGTTCGTTGCAGAACCAGCACCGGGGCCCAAGGCCATACCGCCTCTTCGGATCTTTCCGTTGGACTGTCCAGGCCTGTGTGGTATGATGCATTGGGTTGAAAAACTCAATAATGTTGGTTTTTAGCAACATGATAATCCCCATGAAATCACCATAAATGGCTACCTATAAACTATATAAACCGTCCATTCATCCATTCATATGGCTTGTAAACATGACATTGCTTTCCCAACATGATGAAAAATCAATGGATTGCTTGGAAAATCTCGCATCCGTTTCCGCTCAAAAAATGTTCCCACCGATCCATTGAGCCAATGAAAATCAACCAATGGATGGAAAACCACTCTGTTTTCCTAGGTAAATCAATGGCTTTCTGGCTTTATGGCCAAAAACCAACATGAATTTTATGGTGAGTCAAAACTAAGTTATGGTTATCCCAGCAAATCCCAAAGTCATCTCATGTTATCCCTTAGATTCACCGTTGGACGCCTCCAAGAGCAGTTGGGTAGGAGGATGCCATCCAGCAAGGCCAAGGAGTTCTCTTTCACCGCCTCAGCCAGCGCTTCATCCTGGCAACACGGGGCCGTTGATGGCGCCCGGGCCCTTGGGCCGTTCCCCATAACATGGGCATATCATCATGACATGTCAAAACATATAATATGATTGTTATCACCAATTATAATAAAGTATAACATAGTATAACACATTATTACCATTGTGTATATATAGAGAGAGAGAGAGATGTCTCAAGTTTGGAACATCTTGGAACCATCTACCCACCACCAGGACATCTTCCAGGCCAGGTCCTCCTCGTTCACCAAAAAGTGCACCAAGCCCAACAGGTCTACCCGAGCCGATGCACTCGCATCCTGGAGATGGTCCCCTGGGTCAGATCAGGTCAGATCACGTCAGATCCTTCGGTTTTTGAAACAGCAGAGCGGATCGAACTATTCCAAACGACATTTGGCAGTGTGTCAAAACCCTGGTACCCCTGCTGAACATCAAAATAGCTGGGATTTATGGATGTTCATCCCACTAAAAATGGTATCTAATAGGTATTGATCCATACCCATTTCCCAAAAGGTCAGATTCGGGTTTTTTTTGGCCCAACTGCAGCGCCAGACGCACGGAATTCACTCCTCGGGGCTCGCTTGCCGCGCCAGCACTGGCATCAATTTGCCCACGTGCTCCGCCACTGCGGCGCCAGCGTTGCGCAGCCTGAAGGACGACGTTGTTCCGTTGCGTTGCGAGAAGCCGCGTTCCCCGGTGGCTTGGACGTGGCAAAAACCAGGCACAAAAAAAAGAAAAACGGAGATTGAAACCCAACAGTCACTGCTGTTGGGAACTATGAATCTAACAATCCATCTTTAAAGCGAAGTTCTTGCTTGTGAAACTTTCTCTAGCTTTAGGCCTTCATCTGCTCCACAGTTAAGGTGACTACATAGAAACGAAAAAGAAAAAAAACGTTCAACTTTCCAAGTTTCAAGCCAACTGGAGGTAGAAAGGCAATATCTCTCAGGTCAGAAAATCCGATTTCTACCTCCAGTTGGCTTTGTCAATGGGGGTTACCTCCCCGCCGCCCACGGTGATGAGCTTGCGACAGCGTCTCAAGGATGTGTCGATTCGGGCTGGTATCCTGGGGCATCCCTTTGCGCTGGGTGCATTGATCAATGGATTGGTAAAATCAAAACCGACCAACCATGGTTCCACCATCAAATCTCCGGGTCTTCCTGGGGTGATTTGCCCTGAAAAAAGTCTGGAAATTGAAATATCACCCGTCCGTGTGTGAAAAATATGAAATGAATGGATTGTCATACCACAATCATCTGGTTGTCCCTGCAATCGTGATTGGCAAATCGTCGAAATTTGGTTTTGACTATCATTGGATCAGAGTCAAATGCTGGTTTTGAGTAGTCCTTAAACAATCATTCCATAATCTAGCGACAATCAGGCTTGTTCAAACTACCACGATCATTGCCCTTTTCCATTAAGATACACAAATTTAACATATTCTACATGTTTCTCCGCATCCTCCGCGTTTTTTGGGACTTTCCGAAGAAATATCAAACTGTGACTACCTGGTACCGCATTGATCCAGCACCAACAAGCCACAGCACCAAATCCACGGTTCAGCACCTCCCAAAGCACCGCATCTGCCCCCTGCAGCAACTCACCCAAGCGACTCCTGCCAGCGGACCTAATGGGCTGATTTTTTAAAAAAAGGTTGCGTTCAAAAACCATAAAGCATATCTTCAAATATATATATATATATACATACATGTAAATCCATCTAAAATCAAAAAATTGTCAAAATTTCATATGTGGCTTTGTCTGAAAATAGTGTGACCTTAAACCCAATGGTCAGTGATCAGTGGGGCGAAAAACCCAGCTGACCCAGCTCCTGAGATGTTCCTCATAGAGTTGCAGCTGCGACCTGCCCCGTGAGATGTTTAAGGAAATGTCAGTTCCAGCAAGAAAATATGGATGGTTTTATATGATTTTGTATGATTTATATGTGTTATATGATTTTGTATGGGGTTATCTGATGTTGTATATGATTTTGTATGGGGTTATCTGATGTTGAGAGAATTTGTCTCATTTGCACTGGAAAGATTGGAATGTATGTAAGAACATATCGTTTCCAGCCCGAAAAAATGTAATGGTTGTAATCATCTTGACTTCAACTTCACACGGAAGGTCATGACAGCTCTGTGGTTTCTTGGGCCAAACGGTGGGCTGTTTTTCAGACACAAAGGTGACTGCAGTGGGCCCCGGAAAATCGCCAGCCAAACCAACCAAGGCCATCTGGTAATGACTAACAGTTCGCTATTGAAAATACCCCATTTAGTTCGTTGATTTACCTATTCAAAATGGTGAATTTCTATAGTTATGTTATAGTTTACCAGAGGGTACATGAATCAGATGCTGAATCATACATGACTCACACATAATTACATTTAAGAAACATGTCACCTCCAAACAACACATGGTCCCCAGGATTCCCTTCTGAAAGGGGATTACCACCGTAGGAATTTCCCCAATATCCCAAACCCATGGATCATGGCAGCATGAAACATATCACACCTACAAGTGCAGAGAAACGCATTTAATAAGCTCGTAAACCCCATATATTCTTGCTGTATATACCTATTCATGTGTGTATATACTATATATACATACAGTGTGTATATATATATATATATACATACAGTTTATATATATATATATACATAATTAATATGGCAACATATATTGTCCAAGCTAATTTACACTACTATTAGACACTAATCCCATGTATAGTTGAATATATGGCTAATGTATATATATATATATACATACACTATTAATGTCCAATCTTTAGCGAGGGCCTCCCGAGAAGTCGTGCTAGGTGGTCGATGTTGGCATCCACGGTCTGTAGGTTGCACTCCTTTGACAAAGCCAACGAGTGCCACAGGGCTGTGGGAAGATCACAAAATCGATGTATTGGACTGCGTTCAAATATATATATATACCTATTGTGTATGTGATGTGTATAATGGAATGTGTAGTGGTACATAGTAGTTGTAGAATGGGTTGTAATGGTTTGTAATTGTATGTATTGGTGTGTGTGTGCATGTATGTGCATATGCATGTATGTGCATATGCAGGTATGCATGTGTGTGTGCATGTCTGTATATCTATCTGTGTATGTATGTATGTCTGTCTGTATGTAATGTAATGTAATGTAATGTAATGTAAATGTAAATGTAAATGTAAATGTAAATGTAATGTAAAATGTATGTATGTATCACAGACGTTCCTAAAAGACGTTCAAAGATGTTCTTAAAAGTATTAGCAAGTTCAGAAACATGTCTGGATCAACCACGGGAAACTAGGAAATTATACTGTATGGAGTAACCAACAATTTCAAATTTAGTGCTTCCTTCGAGTTCAATCCACAAAAATTATCGCTATCACCAGACTTTTCTTTCCCACCGGAAAACTCCTCACCACTTTTCATGCGGAGCAGGAGATCAAAGACTCGTGGCCAATCGTCCAAGCAAGCACCTTGACCTGCGATGCTTTGGAGGCCTAATTGGCCAGCAATTTATAGATATCCCGTGGTGTCATCAAACATGGCAATGGAAAATCCCCTAGATAATAAAGGATATTTACATATCATAAGAGGGCCTCATATCTATGATATTCGTGATATGTATTAGGCCTAACTACTATTTTGGAAATCACCAAGCTGTTCATGGACTTGGCACTTCCTTCCCAGAGTAAAGTTGTGACAAACATATTGTATATATAGGTATTATGTTCTTAGGACAAACTATGTGTAGAGGTCGACACTCGGCAGGGACCTTTGCAGCACGTGACAAGGTGTACAGCCTTTTCTTGCCTTCAGCAAAAAACTGCAGGGGTGGAAACAACGATACATGGTTAATTCACCTAGTTATAAACTAGACATACCCCCTAGACATACTCCCTGCAGTATTTATGGGATGCACGGCACATCAATGACACCTTTGTTCCCCCCAGCTGCCTGCTTTTAGCAGGGACTCAGTTGCTGCAAGTACAGCTGGTAGCAGCTCACTTCGGACTCCTTCCTGCAGCAAAGGGGGGGAGTTCATAGCATGTCCCCCTGTTTTTTCCGTACTCCCAAGTGGTGTCAGGACTAGCCCGTTTCTTTTCAGGAAGTCATCAACAAAAATGGGAAAATTATGTTCATACTTTATCTGGCCCAAACTTTGGAGATTTCCATACTCTTATCTGGCCTCAAAATCTCTGCCCTGGTTTAAAATTCGACCATCCAATCTCCACCCCCCGAGCCTCCAGGAAGCGCAAGGCCAGCTTCACCTCCGGCTTCTTCAGCGGTCGTTGAAAGTCACCCGAGGTCGCGGAGGTCCTGGGAGGTACATGAAAACATATTCATATGATCTACGGATAATGTGGGATTTATACGGATTTATATAAATGATAATAATGAGAATGATAATCATGATAATGATAATGGTAATGATGTGGGATTTATATCAACCCAATAATTGTAATAATTGTAATAACGATGATAATGACAATGATTTCCTATCAAGTGGGATATATAAATGGTATCAAGTGGGATTCATCAAATAGCTGGGATACACCCTCTGATTATCTAACAGTTTGCTATGGAACAGGCGCATTTGTAGATCATTTATGAAGATTTATAAACCTATTTACAATGATGTTTTTCCGTAACCAGAGGGTACATAAACATCAAAACATTCTCATTGATAATGTGGTATAAGAATACACCCTATGTTTATGTAAGCAATCCCATTTATCAGCCATGGTGGGATATATATCAACCCAATAATAATGATAATGATAATAATTATTACATAAATAATAACATTAACAAGTAGTGATAATGAAATATCAACCCAATAATAATGGTTTAGATCAACCCAATAATAATGGTGATAATATGTGATAATCACAAGAACATAAATAACAATTACACTAATAAACCATCCCATTTATCAACCATCGCGGGGGGGTCTACCCAACAATAAAACTCTATACCCTCTGGTATTTTGTTACAGTTTGCTATGGAAACCGTAGCCCATAGAAATAGATGATAAACATTACTATTTACTTGTGAACTTCATGGATTTTCACGGTGTTTTTCGTCGTTTTCCATGGCTACGTTGAATAACCAGAGGGTACATAAACATGAAAACGGGTAGGTTTGCTACAAAATATTCCCGGCCAATCATTGTCGTTCTTTCATCTCATGATTTTACCAGTCCCAAGCTGGTATATTTACCAGATGTAAGTCAGTTTTCATCAATGACTCAATGACTTACCATCTGTAAGTTTATGATAATGTTTATTCATACGTGGGGGTTTCCATTTTTATGCGGGTACTCCCAGTCATCATCCATTTTAGTAGGATTCCCATTCTAAACCATCCAGCTATTGGGGGTACCCCATGGAAACCACCACGTGGTCATCCCGCTTCTGGGGGTCAGGCGGGTGAAGCAGTTTCGCCAGGACGATAAAGACTTGTCGTCGCGATTCCGCCTCGGGCGCAAGTTGTGGTAGGCAACTCTCTCCTCCCATGGGACATCAGAGCTGCTGATGGATGGAGAATAGTCATCAGTTTGGAAGAATTGGCTCTTTTAATGCATATGGGTTTGTCTGAAAATAGGGTATATTCCCAATTATAGCCATTTAATAGGGATAATGATCAGCAAAACCATTGGGTTTAGGGGTACACTATTTTCAGACAAACCCATATTGGAGGTTGTGAAACAAAATGGTGGGATGATGTGATACCGTATTACCCCAAAAAAGGATCTCAGAAATGGTGAACTCAGGTCCAGGCCATCATCCCAAATAGAGGTTTATATATTGGGTAACCCCTATGACTGTGACTGCGAATGATGTTTATCATTACCCCCAGTCATCTTTGGTGAATGGAATGGTTTATTATTTTGGTTTACCACATCAATCAGATGTCCCACTTCATGGATTATGATCATTCTCAAGATATGTAGCATAACATAGTATCACATAGTATAACCTTACGTAAACCTTATAACATAGTATAACCCTATGTCAATCGGATGGTTTATGGCATTGTGCCCTCAGATCGTTGCCGTGGTGGCGGCAAAGTTCTTCACACCCGACAACACGTCCTGCATCACAGGGCAGCACCAGTCACTTTTGCAGTGAAATGATTGATTATCATAGGCATTCATGGAAATATAGGATTTTATGCAATGGATTGTATGGATATATAAGATTTCAATGTCCTGCAGTGAACATTATAGGATTTTACGTAATCCATTGATTTTATATGGAAATTATGGAAAATCAATCCATTAATGACTGGTTGATTATAGTCAATGGATTGACTTTGTGGAAGAAATATAGGACACAATGGCCTATTGTGCCAACAAATATTAAGGGGGTTCCTCTAGACTTTCCCGAAAAAAACCTTCCTAGGAAACCTACGACTTGATCAACCAGTGGAGACCAACCCATCAATTTGCCAAGAAATTCCACCAAGCCATCAGCAAAAAAGTGCTACAAAAATGGCTCAAGTCTGGAAGAACTGGAGTGAGTTCCACAAACCGCGCCTGCACTGTGCGAGTTGTCTGGCCTTGGTTCATGCGAAAAGAGTGACGGTGTGACACGCAAAAATTCTTGGGATCACCGCATTTGGGGATGAATCAAAAGCTATGAAATACAATAATGTGGGGTATAACAATGCCATAAACCACCCATCATGACTGGGAATGGTTTACACCACCTATAAAAATGGTGATGACTAGGGGATGGTTTATGGCATTGTTTTAACCAGATTATTCTTCAGATGAATATCCAGAACTATTGTTGTTCAGTTGTTTTGGGGTTCACCAGGCTGGGCCAACTCTAAGCGGCCGGCGACCGTGTTTGTCTTGTGGCCACAGCTCGTCAAAGGAAGTTCCCTTCCGCTGGCCTGCGCACTGACAGAGTCTTCTCCCGTGATCGTTTTCCCAGGGCAAGATGAAAAAACATTACCCTCTGGTAAACTAACATAGCTATTGAAAATGGCCATTTATAGTGGATTTACCCATTAAAAATGGTGATTTTCCATAGTTACGTTAGTTTGCCAGAGGGTAGTTGGTTGGCTAGGACTTCATAGAATCCATCTTTCTGAACTAACCATTCGAATGATGAAAGAAATAACTCGTCCACATCATGTCAAACATGTCAAACAGCCCCAAAATGCTCACCTTCGTGCTTCAAGCCCAAATGCTTCCCAACCACTTCCAGCACCTCAAGCTGGCACCAATGGTACTTGTCCAAAGAGATGATCCACATATAATGACACATCTATGGTACATCATAATGACACATCTATAGATATATAAATTATCCAATCTTCAAGCTATATGTCATTATAGATGTCTCATTATCTATATTCTATCTGTCAATGTCCACAAAACTGTAACCAGAAGTATCGACGCCCTTATTCCGGTCCAAAATGATCGTTAATGTATTTCTATCTGTTTGTTATATCCACTATCAGCATCTTGTAGGGAGTCATCATACTTCATTACATTGCATCCATCATTCTATGTCAAAGAAACGGTGTGTCCAAAATTATATCTTCAAAGTTCTATCCATTTGCCTAAATCAAGGAAAAGATGTTTCATTGATCTACATCAATGAAATTAGTTATTTGTAATCTATGTATATATATATATGTGTGTGTGTCTGTTCCATTGTCTAACATTTTTCTCTATCCAATATGTATATAGACAAGATCTATGGCCCAATAGACATATATAGAGATAGATAGGCAACTGATAATATATATAATAGACAATATACAATATATAATAGATAATCGAAAATAAATCGATCATAGATCATAGAATATCATAGATCATAATACGTATATAATCATATATGATTAAAAATTATATATATATATATAATAGAACATAATATATTTATCATATATCATATACCATATATCATACATCATATATCATAGAATATCTGTCAAACTCTATGGCTCCATGCCATCTCCGGCTCCAGGAACACACCCACCATGGAGGCACCTGGGACGGACCCTTTTTCGCCATCGCGGTACCGGCCAAACGAAACATGGAAAGCGGAATTTTGTAGAACGGAAGGGTAGATCCAACCATTTTTTTTCCTCACATTTTCTGGATTTGAAAGGTAGATCTTGGAAAATGGGTTGGAAAAGGATTGGAAATTGCTTGTACACAGGGAAGCAACCTAGTGAGGTTGTGGGTGATACATGGCTTAAACATAACATCGGGTGTGGGAAAAAATGGAGAATCCACCAGGAATTCCTGGAGTTTCCACACCTCAAAAGTGGAAGCCATAAACACCTTGCCATGTCCAAGGCAAAAAATTATCTTCCAAAGACCATCTTTCAAACTTCCACGTTCCTGTATGTTGTAACGAGTTGTGATGTTCTTGTGAATCTGAAAATTTCGAAGAATCAGGAATGAATATGATGAAATACATATATGGATAAATATTTGGATATATTTGGATCTCAGCTGGATTGTTCATCTGCATCACGAAACAAAATCCGCACGTCATGGCTGGGAGATCCGGCACAACCGCGAGATGCTCGACACCTTTTGGTCATCATCCGCCTGTGCCTTCGTGGCTGTCACAGCAAATCCCCAGAGGTACACCAAATCCGATCCATCTGCACCTTGTAGAGGTGCACCAACACAGCATCCAAGAAGGGAGCGATGTGCTTGTTTGCCACCACCTAAGCGGACAGAGCCCAGGGGCCCCTGGGGCCCTCGAGGATCAAAGGGGTAAGTCGAACTGAAAGCTTCAAGTTAAATCTTTCGGGAAAATACATCATTCTTTTTATCTGGAAATAGATTGAAAGCTTCTATGATCTTGTGAGACTGAAACTTGGACGGCCCAAATGGCGAATCTTCCACGGTGCTTCGGCACTGAGGTCCCACACCAGCACCACCTGCAAAAGTCTGGCCTCGGGGTGAGGAGAGTTTGATCGTTCAAAAGATCGGCGTCATCCATTGATGGCCATGGTTTTTAGAACTTTTAGATTCTTAGGGGAAACGAATCATCAAATAAACCATCAAAATTTGGGAGTTCGTTTTTGGCAAACCACGTTGGAAAACGCGGCAACTGTTCATCGGCCAGAAATCCTGCTTCGTTTTTAACGTCGTTTTACGTTGTTTTGAAGATTGTTCAACAGATCTAATGGGAAGGCCATGATAAAAATCAGTGTGAGAAACCACATTTAAAATCATTTAATTAGGGGGGGTACTCCTCCAATATTTCCCCGTCATCCAATACTTAACATACTTCAATGGTACCCCCCCCAATTAGCCACTTAAAATCATTTACCCTCTGGTAATTTAACATAGCTATTGAAAATCACCATTTTTAATGGGAAAATCCACTATAAGTGGCCATTTTCAATAGCTTTGTTAGTTTACCCGAGGGTAAAATCATCTAAAGGCTCCATCTTTGAGAGTCTTGGTGAAACCTTGAGCCATTGAGCCACGGCACCGCTGCTTCTCTGATGTCGGTGGTCCATTGGGTGAGGTTCCCAAGAACCTGGTCCAAGCACAGTGACAACAGGGCCCAGCCAATCTATTTCTGAGCAGAGGAAATGGTGAAAATACATGAAAATACTAAGAATATGGGGGTAAAACACCATTGTTCAAGAGCTAAAACATTATTGAACTATCCAATTATCAATGTCAACCTGGATTTTTCAGTCCGTGGGCTTGTTAATCATTAGGGGCGATCCCAGTTTGTCACTGTCTAACCAATTGAATCAACCAGGGTTTATGAATCCTTTGGAGAGCTGGTCCATCATCCCAGCGTCCCAGCCTGTGGCAGTATGTTGCCCAAATGCATCTTGACCTGGGGTCATCAGAACCTCTCTCCGTGCTGAATTTCGAAAATCTAAAATTGGAATCTAATGATTCTCAAACATGCTTGGCTGATATTTGGCTGATATTGACCCTGTTTCTCTTGATGATTTTCCATCAAAGGGCTGTGTAAATTGGGGGACTTTGGGGGGATGTGAGGTCCTCCAACACCTGCAGAGTACCTGTTGGAAGCCTTGGAATATGCCATCTGGGCAATCATGATCATTCCGAAACTAAAAAAACACGTGAATAAGATTCACCACGATCATCCCCAAAATCAGGATCCTCCCGACTGTTTGGGTTCCCTAAAAACCATGTCTTACCTCAGCTCTACCAGGGCCTCAGTCGCCACTTCCCTCAGCCCCAGGCGTAGGTGCTGGTCAAAGGTGCCGGCAGCCTGCCGGCCTTGAAGGGCTCGGGCCTCAGTGATGAGAACCAACCTCTATTGGCAGATGAGAATAGCATAGTTGGCAACCCCCCAAAAAGATAGTTGGCAACCCCCCTAGGAAAATGGTGATAAAAAAACTCTGTTCGATCTATTTGGGGGTTACTTGTCCGAAAAGGGCGGTTTTTGTTGCTGTAGAATCTGTTTTTGGGGGTCTTCATTTGGAGATCTCCCAGAAACATGCCAAAAAAACGCGAATCTTCCCATGAATTTTGGGGCAACTTGGAATCCGCATCCATCCTGGATGATGATCCATAACTAGCAGCTATTCCCTCGTGCAAACCATAGTATCCCAGGGTCTTGGCACCTACCACCAAGGTCCCAACAACAGCGGGAGAACACTGGGATAGTCAAACGCCGCAACAACCTTCCACGGTCGCTAGGTGGCGTCTGGAGTCAATGTCGAACCAAAATGTGTACCAGTGGACCCATACAATTGGCCATTTGTTGTACCCTCTGGTAATTTCGAGTTGATTTATCCATGAAAAATGGAGATTTTCCATAGCAAAAATGTGACCTTGCCAGAGGGTATCCATCCATTCTTTGGGGGGTCAAGGATGGCCTCAGGATCTTGGCACTTGGGATTCTTGTGCTCCTCCGGCTCCTGAAGACCCGAGGCAAAACATGGCTTTTCGATGCCTCAATGGGTGGGAAAATCCATTGCTTGAAACCCTGCTGTTTACCCTCCAAAAATTCCAATTGAAGGTTTTTTTTGTAAGTTTTTCGGCAGCATGTACCATGAGCTGTTGGATCTGATCCCATGAATTTGGATCATCACCACCCTGACGTGACAGTGACAGCCTGCTCCATGTAGCCCTGATCTGCGGTCGCCTGGGCAAAATGGACAAAACCCCATCACACCCACAACTACCTCAATGGAAGAGTCTATAGGTCAGATCATCTGAGATGGAGGTTTCCAAAAAATTTCGGGGGTTACCCCCAGTCATCCATTTCGGGGGATTTTCCATTGGATTTTCCAGTCGAAATACACCATCCATCCATCTCGGGATACCATTGGTGAACCATCCCTGGCGCTCCAAGATCTAGCCGGGTTCCTTCGCTTCTCTCGCTTCCTTCGCCTTCCGTCTGGCTTCCTCGTCCAATGGTACAAAGGGTTGACCACCTCGACCACCCCCTGGTTACTCCAGTTGTTCTTATTCCAAGTTTGTCAACAAAGACGTGGAAAGTTCCAACATCACGGCAACCCCATCAAGAGACCAAGCAGTACATCATTCTGTGTCCTCTCGTTCTCTCTCCTTCGCTGCACGCTTCATTAAGACCTGTCCAACCAGATGGTCATGAGCTACGACAGGCAAACACGGCAGATGTCTTGGTTCTATCCTGATTTCCAATGTAAATTGAACATACCTTTGGAACATACACAAGTCCCTCGAACATCTCCAAAGGGATCCTTTCAGAAAGACCCCCTTCAAATCGCATGGGGTTTGGGCCCATGAAATCCCCATTCTGCAGCCATTGAATCAAGAAGCGGAAACATGATGTTCTAATTTCACCAACCATTTCAAACAAAGTGCCATGTTCCAGAAGCCGTTGTTCAGTAAACCATGAGATTTTGCTGTTCTACCCTCTGGTAATTTAATCGGTTGCTATTGAAAATGGACCATTTATAGTTGATTTTCCCATTAAAAATGGTGATTTTCCATGGCTTTTGTATGTTTACCAGGCCGGGTCCTCCACGGTGTTCCCATCATCACCGTAGCAATCCGGCCTCGTGCTTCAGCACAGCCACACGTTCAAGGCCCCCCAATGCAATGGCGCCCACCTGTCGGCCGTCTTGTGATGGCTATCCTATGAATGAACAGGCGTTTATATGGAATATATGATATATACCCTCTGGTAAATTAACAGTTCGACCCTGGCAGTCATCGGGCTTGGAAGATGCTCGTTTCCATTGAAAATTGGTGATTTTCAGGGTCTATGTTTATTTACCAGAGGGTATATATATAACATAACATAATATGTATATATATATATGCATTCCTGCCGCCTGCAGCTCCGACGCACGGCTGTTTTCACTCTACAGTCCGTGCCCTCTGAATTGTAAAAGGCTACAAGCGCCATATCTACCCCACCCA
>Ga0126342_10008147_pt1 | contig 18753 bp, 10 predicted proteins | sample Cyp1metagenome_FD_92528 | JGI IMG/M metagenome (GOLD analysis project Ga0126342, IMG submission 92528) | Coral microbial communities from Lord Howe Island, Old Settlement Bay, Australia - Cyphastrea 1 metagenome | ecosystem: Host-associated > Invertebrates > Cnidaria > Coral ...
AAAATGCATGACTCATTGAACAGTGTCAGTGTCAGTGTCAGACCAAAACGCTTTCCAAAATGCATGACTCATTGAACAGTGTCAGTGTCAGTGTCAGACCAAAACGCTTTCCAAAATGCATGATTGAACATCGGAAGGCAAGACAATGTACTGGGGCAGCGATCAGGACTGATACATTGACCTGCCGACCTGCTGAAGATGAATCTTGTGGTTTCTCCACTGATTCATACACTTTTTGTGGTTGCTACACTGCAACTCGGGGAAAAGGGTTCAAAAGATGGATTTGAGAAATCAGCCACATTAAGTATATATTTACATAATACTACTATATAGCTATTTATGATATATGTTTTATTTTCTTCTAAGTTGGATTTAGTCCAAAACCAAAACCAAGCCAATCTTGCGTTGCGACTTTGGATCTCGCTGGTAGCGTCCACGTTACAAGGTGCCAGGTGTTTGGCTGGCCGTGTACACGGCAGATGTCGGCAGAAATCAAAAGAACCTCCACGGCGATGGAGCTTTCGCGGCCTGATTATGACATTAAGGTGACCCGTATCCTCTAGGTAGAGAACTATTTTCCAACAATGGGTTAAAAGTTAGTTAACCAATATTTAGATTATATATATAGATGATATAGTACTGATATAGCATGAAATTTAGAAATATTGTCTCAATAATAGCTGATAATATAATATGATATAATGGTTAGTTGACCAATATTCACATTCTTTCATTATTTCTTAACATTTACACCCATATGCTCCATTCACCCCAATGTTCCAATTACTCATAGATGTGGGTCATTGTTACTGTTAGTGTAGCATGTTGGTAAATAGTCCATGCATGATGCATGGAACATTTGGGTGAATGGCGTGTACAGTATAAGGCGTTTGTTACACGTCGTTTTCCGTTATATCCCAACAAAGGAGGATAAAATCTGGTTGTCTAACCATCGATCCTAACTTCCAGGAGCCTGCAAGTTTTTGACGAAATGTAACTAACAAAGAAGCAACCTCAAATGCTTCATGTGTGGATATGCCAACATTTGCCAACATATGCCAACATAATTATACATACATATGCCAACATTTGCAGTAACAATGACCCACATGTTGTCAACTATAGTATACATGGAGTGTATGGGATCTATAACCTTTATGTCTAATATTTTCTAATGTATTCTATATCCCCATGTTGGTTGGTTATATCCCCACGATATCCCTGAACTTGATGGAGCATATAACCGGCTTGGAACCTATTTTATACTCATTTAATTGACAGGTTCTAACCGTTACTAACCCACTTGCTAACCACCAAACTAACTTCATGGCACATCTAAGTATCCCATTCTATCCCCAACTATATATATATATATATGTATAAATATACATATATCTATATATATATATATATATCACAGTATATCATAGTATATCCATGTATATCCCATATTTATAAATATATATATATACACACCCTATTCGGCGTGTCTAAAGTTAGGGTAAAAATCATTTATGGTCGGTCTAATGGGGAACATTATGATGGTGGTGGTTTCCTCGAAAATTCAATCAAACCCTACCTATATTGATGCATCTTTTGACTAGGTCAACCCCCTTAATTGTCCCCATAAAACCACCTTAGAATCACCACCAAATCCCCATAGAATCACTATAAAAATTTGCATAATACCACCATAAACAATCTGAATCAAATCACCCTAAAACCCCCAAAACCCCCAGAACCCCCTTCAAATTCCAGTGGTTTCTTGTTTGTTGCACCATTTCTTGATCCTCTCCAAGGCCCCGCCCCAAAGCCAGCCGCCCCCACGCACCTTTGCGGACGCCACGCGGCAATCCATGGCAACTCGACCTGGATGCGGGTTCCATGGAGGAACCCCGTTAGCTGGTTGGTTTATTTCATGGAAAATCTATTATGGGGAAATACAGTTTTATATATATATATATATCTATGATATATATGATATAGTTGATTGTTTCCCCATAGTATACTATTATCTGCATACATACATTATATACCCTCTGGTAAACGTTTACATAACTATGGAACATCACCATTTTTCATGGGAAAAGTCCCTATAAATGGTGATATTGGTTTATTTACCCTCTAGTTATTTAACATAGCCATGGAAAATGGCCCATTTATAGATGATTTTCCCAGCTAGAAACCTCCATGTATAAGGGATTTTCCATGGCTATGTTAAATAACCAGATGGTACCTATTAATGGTATAAATATGGAATACTAATGATATATCATTGGCATATTAATGGACATAGTATGGGGGTTTCCATATATAGGGGGTACCCAATAATTATGGATGGCTTATCATGGAATATCCTATTTATATTGGGTACCCCCCATTTTTGGAAACCTCAAAATATAGAAACACTGGGATTTACCCTCTGGTAATTTGTTACGGTTTGCAATGGTAAAGATGGCCCATTGAAATAATTGATTTAACTCTTCGAAGTGGTGATTTTCAATAGTTTTGTTAGTTTACCAGAGGGTATGTATTATATATGCCAAAATAATCTAGAATAGTTTTATAAGAACTAAGAAATATGTAGTCAACATGTGTATATATATATATATATATATATTTATCACAATAGGTTTAGTGGGGATTTTCGTGGACTACCCAACAGGCCCAACACAGATGGATGGATGGATGGATGGATGGATAGACAGACAGACAGACAGATAGGGTATGCTCAACAAAATATGGGGCAACCAACTTAGAAAGTTGATGTAAGTTGGAATTCTCACCTGGCAATTGGGCAATTTCAATGAACGTTGACGATCTCCAAAGGGAACTCGAACATTTTTACATGGTCATGATGTTTGTTTACTGGAGGGTGGAACACATTAACATTATTTCGGATCTAAGCCACCACAATATTGGAATAATTGGATACTGGCAATCCCACCTGAGAGCAGCATTCGAATTCTCAATCTGAGTACTTTCATGGAGAATTGCGCCATGTTTCAGTGGTTTGGTTTTGGGCAGTCAAGGTTGGTTTCCTAATCCCAGAAGCGATCTACTTTTGATGTTTTGAAGATACCCTCTGGTAATTTAACATAGCTATTGAAAATGGCCCATTTATAGTGGATTTACCCATTAAAAATGGTGATTTTCCATAGTTATGTAAAGGTTTACCAGAGGGTAATTGTTACTGTACTTGGAATGATGGGAAGCGGTGCCGCGGTGGATCCAGGTGACATCAGGTGACCTTTTTGCCCCCACGAAGTCCTGAGATTTCATGAGACGTTTTGATATTCCATGCTTTAATCCCCATTTATGAAGTATATTAAATCCACAATGTTGAAATCATCATTACTCATGACGGATCCATGGTGCTGGTATATATGCTAACATTTGGGGTATATTGGTGGTAAATGTTACCATATATAGCAGCACCATGGATCCTATGGGTTACTGAAGTCATATTAAGATTATTAAGCCCCCATTTCATCCCCATGAAAATTCCACTAATTCATCGATCTTGTTGAACCCAACTGGATACAGGTCTCTTCGCTGATCGACATGGGTTTTTCGAGAGAGCAAGTGGAGCAGGGGGAACCCGGCGGGGCAATTTCTCACGGATTGCGAACTGGAAAATCACCGTGTTTGATAGGGATTCAATGGGACTAAATGGGCATAAATGGAAAATCATCATTTTTGAGAACGGTAAATGGTAAATCATCATTTTTATCATCTATTTCTATGAGGCCATGTTCCATAGCGATGTGAAATAACCAGAGGGTACTTGTCGTGGAGTTGATGATGAACTGATATTAATCCCCAAACAGAAAGAAAAGTAAAATCCTGCTAAGATAATGATTCTTGTTTTTTCTTTCTTTTTTGTGGCTCATATATATATATATACATACGTATACATATATATATATAATAGATTTAGATGTTTTCCTGTTTGTTTTCTCTATGGAGGCTGGAGGGTTCTCACTAACAAGGCTCTGAGGTAGGTGGCTGTCAAGGAACCGGAGACAGGCAACCGTGAAAATATGTTGCTTCTGAACGGAATCAATGACTCATTCAGCCGCTTACAAAATATAGTTGAGAGTTGTATCCACTGAAGCCTTGGATAAATTGAAACAATTTTATGGGTTGACCCTTTCATTTGATTCAGTAGCAGATAGGTCTCAAGTAGCTTACAAGTTACAACTCCCTCCAAACAGAAGTTCTCCTGGTATGATACTGCATTTACTAGCCATAGATGCTCACAGGATTCTTCCAGTCATTGGCTTTATTTCATGTGAATTCTGATAATGTCTTAGATTATTATAAAAAAATGCAAAAACATATATATATATATACATATACACATGTATGAATTATGATGTCATTATGTCACCATATATATATATATCATTATATATCACTATTATTACTACTATTATTGTTATTACTATTACTATTACTATTATTATTATTGTTATTATTATCACTAATACTATTTTTATTGTTATAATAATAATAATAATTATTATTATTATTATTAATTTTTATTATTATTATTATATATAATCATTTCCACTGAATGTGGGCCCCGCGAATAAGGGCGTCCAAGCACCCGGCCTGTCCGGATCATCTGGATGCTGAGGCGCCGCATGAGTGAAACGGATCCCAATACTCGACCAGTGCCGTGGTCGACTGGGGGTGGTCATGGCACTGCCATGGTGGTCATGGTGGTCATGGCCATGGGATGAAAATGGGTTACTTAAGGAATAAAAATGGACATACAATGGACATCAATGGATAATACTGGATAATACTGGATAATAATGGATAATAACTATGTGTAACTTAATGTCATTGATGTTTGCTATGGACATGTGATTTAACCAACAATAGTTGGACATAGAATGAGTTATCGTGGGAATGTCATGTGTAAATAATGGGTTTATAATCATGTCGCTATCATTGAATACAACATAGTAATTGCCCATATTTCGGGGGGTTAACTTTTTTGGTTACGATTTGGGGATTTAATGAACATTAATTGGATGAAAAACACAACTTGCCTCGACACTCTCTGAATCGCCGTTGCATCCGACAACTTCCAGCTGAGCAGTTTGGTTCGTCATCATGGCCGTGTATTTGCACAGCGAAGAAAATGGTAAAGAAGCTCCAGAATAAAGAGGAGAAAAGAAAGGTGAACAGTTTGCAGAATCGCGCGCAGATAGCTGAAGAAGAAGCAGACCTCCTGCGCAAGCTCCTGCAGAGCCGCGATGTTTCTTTGCTGCCAAGCCTCGCATTTTGCCTCGAGGTCGGTTGAACTAACATGGCTCTGGAAAATCACCATTTTTTAATGGGTAAATCCACTATAAATGGTCATTTTCAATAGCTATTTTGACATAACCAGAGGGTATCTTGCATAGCCAACACGTTACCTGCGGAAAGTCCATTGGACCATTGGATCTGAAAACCTCAGCGATCCGAAAGCAGCTCCAATGTTCATCACACATCCCATTTTTGACCCATACCCTCTGGTTATGTCAAAATAGCTATTGAACATGGCCATAGAAATAGTGGATTTTACCCATTAAAAATGGTGATTTTCCATAGCCATGTTAGTTCACCAGAGGGTATCCATTGTTTCTGAAAACGATATAAAACGATGAAAGCACCATTTTTTGTTTTGGCTGTTGAGTTTTGTCACTTTCTTACAAACTGGGTTTGTCTGAAAATAGGGTACTTCCCAACTCCAAATCCAGTTCAGGGTTTTTGCGCATGAAAACAGTTATTTAGGGATATCTGAAAATCAGTGTATCTCAGTTATTTGAGGGATATCTGAAAATCAGTGTATCTCAGATATCCAAATCCAGTTCATCAGCATTTTGCGCATGAAAACACTTATTTGAGGGATATCATGACACACTGAAAATTGGATACTGAATTTTCTGATACTGAATCCAATTTTCAGTGTGTCATTTTTCACATTCCCAACAGTCATTTTGCGGTGTGTATCTCAGTGTGTCAGAATGTGACCCGCACATATGGACAGCGGCCAAACGCCGACGACGCCATGGTCCTTATGCGATAGCCATCAGTTTTCCCACCGCTGCGACGGGCAGATTCTGCACTAATTTAGCATGGAAACAAGGGTGTTAATCAACCATTGGATAAGAATTCCACAAGACCATAAGAACCATAAGAACCTGAGTATCCTCCATGATTTGGTGACTTGTGAAATACGCATATCGTTTCCATCCCAAGCACACATCTTTTCCCATGGCGCTATACAGGAGGTGGCTCAACCGCCAAGGAGTCTGCTAAGTTGGCCCTGCTGTAAAGGGAATACACGAGGTCACAGCGCACTTATGTAGCTGCTCTATACATATATATATATATTTCATGGATTATAATATAATATATCATATATTATCCTAATTACCAATTGCTTATTTGACGCGGTGCATGCTTGCATATTGGATGCCAGTTGCTTACCAGAAGTTGTTTGGTTATTTTAAGCTCACCAAATTGTTTGTATATTAATATTTCCACATAATCCCAAGTAATTATAATGAATTATATAACTAAGTATGTATTTTTTTTTAAAAAAAAAGAGAACTAATAATTAGATAACCAATACAGAACTATGTATACACACACATATATATATATATATATGTATACGTGTTTACCATTGTATCATCACATGTTTGGCCCTTCGCTGCGTTATAAAGTCGTGTCCTATCCGAGGACATCGCCAGCATGATCATGCTGATGGCAGGGCGACCCTGGAGATTTGATGATTTGATGGCGGGTTTTTTTCGGTACCAGTTGTTGCAACAGCCCTGGTTCTTTTAAAGGCCTGGTGAAACTAGAAACCACATAGTATAACCTGGTAAATGTTTAAATAACGAACTGGAAAATCACCAGGTTATAGCTGGGAGAATCCACTATTTCTATGGTCATTTTCAATAGCTATTTTGACACAACCAGATCGTATAACCTGGTATAAACATGCTAGTGGGGTTATGTTTGTTCCGAACTTACATCTTCAGTTCTGACTATATATACAAGTTGATGAACCGTGACTAAAACAACATATCCAACCAAATACTAGCAAAGAAATAGTCGCATATATTACCAGTGTAATTTATTGCTGGATATGTATGGATATGTACCATATTACCCATATATAGAATAGTATAAATATAAATATATATATATATATATACACATACATATACATACATCTATACCCCATAGACTTTTGGTACTATATATCTACTATATACTACTATAGAACAGTTCATTTAGTCATCACATGTAACCAGTACAATACACATATATATACTATATCACAATTACATGTATTACTAAATGTTCAACATATCACCAATATATATATATATACATAGTTTCCATTGTAAAAAAAATGATTCATATATGCGTAAAAATCAATCTACTACGCTTGTATTACCATAGAATATCATTCTGCATTATCCAATATTATCGTGTAATCCTATCAATAATATGATCCACTATTATCATAATACCATTCTATTACATTCTATTATCATATTTACCATAATGGGATCCCTATTTAGAGTCCATATGATCCACATACTCCATCTAATCCATGATATTGCCATTATAACAGATTCCACTTACTGTAATATGAATGGAACCAGAATACTACCCATGTAAGAATGAGTCCTTTGTATTATTGTGGTTATGTTGTTTTCATGTTTCTTCCTTTATTGTTGTCTTATTATAATAGTTATGGCTAGTCTTTTTCATAGGTAGTTAGTATGTCCCGCTATTCTGTCATCCATATCATGGATGATCCATATATTTCTCCATATTTCTCCAGATTTCCCAGTGTATAATTGAATATATGCAACTATAATCATACATAATCCATATATTTTCCAATAATCATATTTTTTTGTCACACTGCATGTAGAGGCAGTAAAGCCGCGGCAGCTGGCAGGTCCTGAATTCAGACAACTGAAGGGCTCGGTTCACTCCATCTCACTTCTGTGCGCAGTCCGGTCCAATGGATGTGCCAAAAGTATGACAGACCATTTTGGACAGACGTTCTTTAACGTCGACTGGGAGAGGGTGCCTTCCTTCTGTTGGTGAGGAACTGTCATGCAAAAAATCGGCAAAACTGGCAGCGAGAGCGCTGCACAGAGCCGGCGGGTATTCCTTCAAAACAGATGTTTTGAAGTGGCCCTGTTTGTCAAGGCCAATTGATCTACCATGGGGCAACTCCGCACTGATTGCATGCTTTCGGATGTCCAGGAGCAGGTTGGGGAGGTTCAGGACCAAGAGGGTCGTGCTCTTGGAGCTGTCCGCACCTAGCAAGCCCTGGGCGAAGATGATCTTGTCAAAGCCAGGAATCTGCAAGAGCATCTCGATCAAAGGGAGCTTCCAGATACTGGGGCTCTGTGGATCCTTCGGCTCGGAGGGATGTTCCAGAACTCCCGCACCGTCAACTTGTTCAAGTAAGACCATGCAAAGGATACTGAAAGCGAGCAGACGATGGCCGTCCAAGATCTGCCTCTTCTCTTTGAGCGATAATGACCAGAAACCCCATAATTCCATGGCTGAGCGAATAGGTCTTGGCCCGGTGCGTCCTTGCTGCTTCATCTGCTCGTCGACTTTGCCTCTGGCAGCCGACCATGTGCAACAGGGTGGTCCTCCTAGAACACCTTGAACGTAGCCAGACCTAATGGAGTGCATCCAGAAGTTATACGTGGCCGGTTTGCTGATATCACCCCATTCCTGGTCGATGACTAAGTCGAGGGAGACGACAAACAGGAGGTTCAGGTTCTTCCGGGTAGCCACTGCTTCAAGGAACCACTGGAAGTCTCCGGGCCTGCGTCGCCCGGAGTATGCGTGCACAATGACTCGTTCTTGAAAATGTACCCTTGGGATCTGCTCCTTCGTAAGTCTCGGGCAGGGGTACCTCATCAATTCATGGCACCAATTTTCGTAATGGTCTAGGCAGAGTGCCTGGGGGTCAGCTGGCTCGCAAAAGTCCTCTCGAAGGAAACTCCAGTTACGATAGTCTGCTAGACGATATAGGATCTGGCGCCAATTGTCCAAGTTCATCTGTGCAAGCTGTGCATCTTCCTCCGTCAGCGCGTCGGCGATGTGGTGGAGAGTGCGTTTCGTCATAGTCCACCCTACCGCGTGCTCCATGATCTTGTCCCGCAAGTCGTCGAAGAGGTCGCGGTCAGGATGATCTTGATGATCGAAGCAATATGTGACAACCGTCTCGTAGAGCTCCAAATGGTAGCGATCATCATCTTGTGGATGTTGTCGCTCATCATGTGGTCCTTGTGCTTGCACGGGTGGCATGAGGCCGTCATGTCTCTGATGCAGCTGCTCATTCGCAAAGGAGCCCTTTCCAGGTGCAGGCACTGGGCATCTGCGTTGTCCCTGCAAGAGATGACGACAAGCTGTCGTACATCGCAAGTGTTGTTGTAGTTTGGCAAAGGTGTGATACTCTCGGAGACAAGCAGGGCAGACGGTGTCGTTGTATAGCCATCGTATTGGCGCAATGATACCGTGTGCTCGGCACAAATGTGCTCCTTCACCTCCATGACTTCGGAATCTTTTGCTGCATTGCATGCATCCAAACACTTGATGGTCTTGGTCAGGGGCTCTTTGATATTGTTGTGGCCTATAAGCAAGTGGTCCTGTTTCTTCCAAATGTTGAAAAGCTTCTCGATGAAGTCTGAGCAGCAGCGTCTGATCTTCGATGTGGAGAACTTCCAACTTTGTGGCTCTTTGGAGAAGCCGTTTCCAATAGGTTCGATGGTAGCGGAGCACATTTTCCCAAGGCGCAAAGTTGATGGTTGGGTCAGGTAGCTTGGTGGTGGAGCATACCAGTCTCCAGAGCCATTGTAGATCATCTTTGACCAGCTCAAGCCATCCCGTGTCGGCACGGACTACTGCCCATGGTGTCGCATGTTCACATTTGTAGAGCAACGCGACATAGCGTAGTCTGGCCACTCTGAGCACAGTGGTTGGCGAGGGCAATTGTAGCTGGGTGAGAATTTCTTCATCAGTGATTTGTTGAGTGTGGGGCAACTTCAAGACGCGGCGATAGAGTCGCATGTAGGCACTGTGGAAATAATGTTTGTTGGTCTTGTCCCTCAGTGTCCACGACTCCGTGCCATACAGAATTTTGCTGGCCACCATCGTCTGGAAGAGCTCACTTCGTTTGTCAATCGAAAGGCGACAATTGTGATACAGTTCTCGTCGATGATGTGTGAAAGCTGCATGGCCTTGTGCAACTCTTTTTCGCATCTCTTGTCGTGTTTCTCCACTGTGATGCACGAGGCCACCGAGATGCTGATATTGTCCAACCACTGAAAGGTGTTGCGAGCCATCTTCAGTCAGGACATGCAGCTTGCCTGAACTGTTGGGCCCGAAGTACTTCTGGCGTAGGGCCCGCGCTCCTTTGCCTCGAAAGGCAAAGAGGACCTCACTCTTGCCTTTTTGGAGGTTCGGCGTGACACCGTGGCGTCTGCATGCATCCAATAGAATGCCGCACGCCGTGCTCGCTTGTAACTCGATATTTTGGGCATTCTGTGCAGAAAGGGTGATGCATAGGTCGTCCATCCAGGTGGGCCCCAAAAAGAATTGCAGTGATTGTTGATGTGCATCATTGAATAGGCCTGCACCCGCTGGGCTGGAGAACGCCTCAACCAATTCTGCCTCCATCATCTGGGCTTCCACAGTCTTCAGGATGCGGGCAAACATGTAGCCAAAGACCACGTCGGCAAACGGGTCACCTGGACGGGTGCCAACGGCTGTTCTGACATAGTCAGTTTGTCCCGCCATCCAAAAGTGTGTATCTGTGTGCAACGCCGGCAGGGCATTCTGGAGGTGTGCAGGCAAACCTGCCATGGCTGTTGCTGACGGAGTTTGTAGTAGCTGATGGAGATCATGTAAAACGTCATGGTCCAAGCTGAGCCGTTGTGCTACCTGTCCAAGGACATCGTCAGTCAAATGTCCGCCAACTGCCAGCGGGCGTATGACTCTGTAGAAGGCTTCTTGGAGATCCAGAAAGATTAACGCCGATGAAGCTCGGCGTTCTTTGGCTCGTCGAAGTGAAGCTCGGACATGATGTACTCCAAGTCCTACAGGAACCTTCTTTCGTCCTCCAAGTTGGCTTTGTTGTAGGAATTGCTCGTAGAGGCTGGACTGAGTTTCCCTCAATGCTCTATGAAGAGTTTTGCCCACGTGTGAGCTGATCAGTAATGATCGATAAGAGCTGCATTCATGCTGTGCGCCCTTCTTCTTCCACGCAGAGACCAAGAGGCCTCCCTTATGTGTCAGGGATTCTTGACCATGGGCCGTCAACTTGAGCAGCTGTGTGAAGGTGAGGCGAGCAAGAGTCGTCGGTTGTCCATGGCATAGTTCAGGAGGAATGTTGTCAGCTCCTGTGGCCTTCCCAGGTCGAACTCGACGATACGCTCGTTCCAGGTCGACCAGCGTGGGGATGTCCTCTGGACGCAGGCAGAGTTGTTCCGGGACAAAGTTGTGCAAGTTCGTGCGCCATTGCTGATAAAGCTGCTCTTTATCCATTCGGATGCCTCCTTCCATTGCTCCAAAAAAGTTAACCCATCTGTCCAGAAGCTCCTGAGGATTGCTGCAGGGTCGGCCTTCCTCATCATGCACGATCGGCAGCGGGCTTTCTCGTTTGTGCTTCAAATTAGTCGGACCTATAATGGGTTTGAGCGTCTGGAGGATGGTGCTGGAATGTGCATCCGTAGGAAGCGCCGCTATGGCGTCTTGCAAAGCTTGTCCTCTGGCTTGTTTCAAGCGTCTGCGAAGGGTGTCCGTGGTGAGCTGGTACTTGATGTCCAACTTGAGGCGAGTGCACCAGAGAGAGATATTGAAGTCTTCGCCTGGTGACACTGTGGCTGATCGCTTCCATGTGTGGAAGACTCGAGCTTGTAGCTCTCGATGTTGTAGACGTCGAAGTTGGCGTACTTGACGTCCTGTCTGAATTTTTTGAAGTCGCATTTGCCATATCTCATCAGTGATGAAGGACTTTTTCGGACCAGATCGGCGTCTTGGGCAATGCTTCTGCATCACTCGTTGCAAGTGTCCATTGCAATGGTCAACTTGGCGAGCAATGTCAGCGGACCAATCCAAAGGTGTATACTCCAAGAGTAGGTCTTGTAGTGGACACTGGAGGATGGCTTCTCGGTCATACTTCACTGGCCGTACATTGTGTCTGATTGAAGAAGTTGTGAATTGTTTCCATTGGACTTCCAAGCCCACCGCAGTGTGATCTCCGATGTTGCCCAGATCAAGTTCAGGAATCGTTCTGGACAGCGTGCATGACCATCTCCATGCGGTCGGGATTGCCACATAGTCAATGCGATGGCCCTTGTCTGTTGCAGGGCAAATCCACGTGTCTTGATCTCCCTGATGGCAGGCACTCGTAGCTGGGAGGCATAGGTTGTGTGTTGCAAGCAGCTCTCGCAGGAACAGTGTGCCACTGGTGGTCTTATCATCGTACTGAAAGATGTGTTGCTCATCTGTGTTGCCCGTAGCGGCATTGGCGTCAAGCATGACAACGACGTCCTGTCCTCTGGTGGCTTCATGTAAGATCCTACCAAAGTCGTGCCACCACTCTTCTCTGATCTGATGCGCAATGCCACTCTGTGGCGCATATGCGACCGCGATCCAAAAGTCCAAGTGATCGTTGAGGACATGCGCAATGATGTAGCGAGAGTTGGTGTGTGTCACGACAATATGGGATCTTGCAAAGCAGAGCGGCTTACCTCTGCACCATCCGTAAGGTTGCTCCAAATTGAGCCAGAGTTCAACACCTTGTTGTCCTTGGCAATCACCGCTGGCGAGACGGAGCACTGCCTCTGTGGCCGAAGAGCCTTTCTTGGTTCTTGTCTCTTGCAGGCCCAGGAAGTGCAAGTGCAGGTTCTTGAATTGATTCCTGATGTAGTGGAGCTTGCCTGGTACGCCTTCTTGTCCCCTGTAAAAGGTACGGACGTTTGCGGTTGCGAAACTGAGTGTGATCGAGACCTCACTTGTGCAAGAGGTGATCTCGTTCACTGAGTCAGATTGACCTTGAGGCGGCATTTGTGGTGGAGTGAGGGCAAGTCCTCCTTGACATAGTTGGGGAACGTCCTTGTCCTGTGAGAGGATCATCCACAAAACACCCAAGATGCCACCAAACTTAGACATGTTTACCTGTTGGCGCTGGAGGTATAGGCTGTGCTTGGCTTCAAGCTTTGCAAAGTGGTCGACCAGCTCATTGTATGGTTCACCCGCGTGGCTTCTGGTATGGGCAATTCTCAGATGATCTCCTGGTAGAATCGCCTCAAGGGCCTGGAAAGCTGCACGAAGGTGTCGAAACGGCTCATTGAAAGCATTGGATCCCACTTTGCCAGATGCTTGCCCTCCAACCAGTTGTGAGTCTGAAACGAAGACCGTAGGGAGGCGATGATTCTGGGCAATCCTCCAAAGCGCACTCCATAGCAAGGCCTCAGTCTCTGCTGCATCTGACCCTATATGGTCTGTGCCGACGTGATGATGACGATCAGGCTCATACAGGATCTGCTGGCAAGTCAGTCCGATGAATTCCAGATGTGGTCCATCATCGTCGTGCAGGTCGGCATATTGTTCAGCAAATACAGCAAAACACCATGAATCGCTGGTATCATGCAGGTCCGTCCACAACGGAGAGCAGTGTCGCTTGCGGCTTTGGGAGGATCCATCTGTGTAGATCACCATGCGGTCATGTCTGTCAAGCTGTTTGCAGTTATGAAGAGCTTGTCGAATGAACTCCGGGACTTCATACTCAGTGACGTCCTTGATGAGGGTGATCTGTGGCGCCATGAAGAAGTCATAGAGTGCTTGACAGTCTAACTCCAGAATATGATCCGGTCGCATCCCCTGGATGTGTGTCCCTGTGTAGGGTCGCGTCATATTGATCTGGAGGGGCTGTTTGTCTGGCCACGGAGAGCGTTGGCGTGGCAGGCGTTCTTCTTGGTCTTGCTGCGGCTCCACATTGCGGAAATGCAGTATAGCGACATTCTTGTCCATGATTTCACGTTGAACAATGACCGCCTTGTGGTAGCCCTTCTGGTAAAGGATCCTCATGTGGGTGATGTCATCCTCTGCAGGCGGTCCACGGTGGATGTGAATACCATTGGGGACTGTAGTATCCTGATTGCAGTAGATGTGCATCATCTCCTGTTGATAGATGCGGGGATGAAAGTAAACCGCATCATGTTGGCCACAGGGAAAAACTTCACCTTCATATCCCATGCAACGCAGCTCTTGTTGAACTTGCTCAGGAGCTCCTGGCTGTTCTACTTCAACAAATTGTGGTACTTGTGTAGATGAACGGAAAGTTGGAGGCCAGTGAATGTAAACAATGCCAGTTTCGACAGGCGAGAGGTCGCATCCAACTGACATTGTGTTTGACTGCGTCGGCTCATGCATTGACGTATCCGATCGTGGCCCATGGGTATGAGCTACCTGCCCATGTGTTTGGCGCTCACGATGGATGACTTGCATTCTTGTTTGAAGAAGGTTGGTGCCGTCTCGCATGTCTTGATAGGTCGGTCTCCTGTGCATCTGAATCAGAAGTCCTTGGCCATTGCGAGCAGGAAAGACCGTACCTGGTTGAATGAGGAATCGATCATACCATGTCTGGCATGTCATAGCTGCACCTGAAACAAGGCATCGTCCAGCCAATCCCAATGCCATCAGCAAATTCTGAACATACATATGTTCATGTGTAGTGATTGCGAGTTGCATTGTGATCGCACGTCTTGCATGGCTGAGATCAACCACTGTAGTCAGAACAGTGGCAAATACTTCGTGTGGCCGTTGAATCAATAGCACATGCGCTGCAGTTTCTCTGTGCGTGTTGATAGGAGTGGGAGTCACGACCTGAATGATCGATGGCGCTGCTGGATTCAAAAGATCTTGCCAGGTCTGCCTGATTTGAGCTTCCCACTGCGTGTAATCCTCGTAGAGGCGGACTGTTCTGGGCTGATTGCACGTCCAGAAGTTTTGGTCGTGTTGATCTACGAACCATGTTTGGATCCTGGTTGAGGCTGTTTCGCCCTCCCAACTAAAGGCGGTCCGGATCCAATGTTGGTGTAGTTCTTGGATCTCTTCAGACATCGTGTTCAGATTGGGAGTCATGGGGTTGAATGCTGGTGCGCCAGGATTGAAGACGAAGCGTGCACATCGTCTGCTGGTTGATGAAGTTGCCAATCCATCATTGGGTGCGTGCACGTCATTTGCTGGTGTAGAAGGCTCACGTCTCCATCTGGTGCGGGAGCGTTGCATCAGCTCCATAGGGTCATCATCATCCTGCGGCAGGATGAGAGGCCTGATGTGGATGACCAAACTGGCGGCCCTTGGTATTTCGACCCAATCAGCAAGTCCGAAAGGTAGAGCTCCAAGTCTAACAGCACAGAGTCTGGCTTGGCAATACATAAACATCTCTGCCAGATGCAGCACATTGCGCTCTGTCATGATGTTGGGAAGTGAGTAGGCCCCATGCCGCGTGGAGTCACCATGTCGGTCTCGAACATGTATGGTGATAAGTCCAACACCATGCTGAGGTCGTGTGGATTGCTCTAGAATCAGATGGGCAAGAACACATTCCGTCATGGCGCATGGTGGGGGCGGCTGAACCAAATGTATGGTCGTGGCCAAGTTGGGGTCAATGATATCTTGCCATAGTTCCAGGATGTCCGTCCTCCAGCTGGTGGGATCAGCTCCAAGTCGGAAGGGTCGTGCTTCTCGACAGATGGCCTGTTGTTGGTGATGAATATACCATGTGTTAATGTAGGCGATTTCGCCCTCATCGCTGCACTCAATGAGTGCATCTCTGTCAAACCAATTCCTCAGTCGTTGAAGATCACCTTGATGGAACTCCTGTGTCGGGGCAGCAGGACGTTGGTCTTGTCGTGTTGTACTTGGAAGTCCAATAGGTCTGCCCGTCGTGACATGGTCAGGTGCGACTTTGCATGTGGCTGGTTCCAGTTTGTGCAGCAGGTTGGCAAAGTCCTGCTTGAGGTTTCGCATTGCTTTTTGGAAAAGGTTGACTTCCTCAGTGTCGTTTGTGATCATCTCTTCTTCCGCACTCTCGTGATCGGACATGCATGTCTCAGAGTTTGGCAGGTCTCCCACAAAGATCCTGACATAGTCACCATCGGCCATGTACAGGTTCTCCGTGGCTTGTTCCTCAATGAGGACGTTGTTTCTCCATACATGGCATGGTTGGCCTTGGGCTTCACATAGTTCGCTCAAGCCAAATTCATTCAGGAGGCCAGCTCTTGTGAGAATGTGTGGGATCCATGTAGGGAATCTGCGGAAGGGCGAAGGCTGTACAGTCTGCTCTACATGTAGTTCTCGGTCCACCAGAATTAGACGAACATATGGAGACGGTCTGAACTCAGTGGATCGTTGGAGCAACATACAATGTAGTTGAACTGGCTCATAGTCCAAAGGTCTGTGTGGTACCGCGACAACTCGCAAGATGTTTCTTCTGCCAAAGTTCAGAGCAGCTGCAATTTGACCAAAAAGGGCATCTGGATCACTCCATGGAAGTTGTGCTGACGTCGACAAACCATCCAGAGTGAAGATGACTGTTTGTCTCCAGTCCAATCCACGCTCAGTTGAGGACACTGTCTCAGGAGAATTTGATGTTGAAGACACTTCAATCGGTTGCCGTCTGACTGGCCGATGAGGTCTTCTTCCCATGAGAGAAATGGCATCTTCAGGATCCTGAGATGGTCCGGTTGCTCCTGTGGGATCAGGTCGTGGATGGTCTGCTTCTGGAGGTCCTTCTGGAACATCCGGAGGATCCCAGCTATTTCCTTGTCTCTGAAGTCTTTGTTGTTGAACTCGACGGCAGAGATTCTGTTCCGCCTCTTCAATGGAGAGAGAGGAGGGAATGCGAATGTGTACACTCAGTCCATGAAAGATGGCAAGATCTTGATCATCAGGTTGTAGTTGATGACCAATGTGGACTGTGCATCGATCGGTTCCTTGCAGTTCACGTTGAAGGCAAATTTGTTCAACGCCCGCCAAATGTCGTACTTGTGCATGAGGAAGGAGAAGATCAGTTGAATGGGCAGAATGTCTGAAAGTGGTCACTGGGTCCATGATGTGCACTGCCGTGATTAGGCACGCAGCCCTGTCTGCTCTTTGATGTTGATGAACAATGACCGTGGCTACCGTTCCTCGGAATGGGATGTGTGGTGGTTCAGGACGAACAATGACGATGTCCAAAGAAGCTTGGTTGTCAATCATGTCTTCCCATATGAACCGCACATCAGCCTCCCATTCTTGATATTCCTGGTCAAAGCGCAGGATTCTTGGCTCATCATGAAATCTGTGCGTCTCATGATCAATGAAAAAGGAGCTGACCATAATGACCGGGCCTTCGTCCTCATCACTTACTTCTCCCTCTTCTTCAAGCAGTTGTAATATATTCTGTCCCCAAGAAGGCATCTGGGCCTCTCCTCGTGGAGTTCCATGATGTCCTGGTCCAGGGGTAGCATCATTGGTGTCAGCAGCGCCAGCGCTCGGGAACATGGTGGCTGCCGCAACTGGTGGAGCAGTATTCTCTCCGTTGGCATAGTCAATAGGGCTGTGATCAGCCAGACACTGCCATTGATCTGCATTGAAGTCAAAATTGGTGTTGGAAAATTCTCCTCCTCGAAGTAAACCCGCACTCCAAGGCATGATACCATTGCCAAGACATACATCGGGAACGGTGATCTTGTACATGGTTAACTCATCAGCCAGGCCCATCAGAACGTCAACGTCTGAAGCAAAACCCAAGCTTCGACGAGGTGAAGGAGCCATGTGAGTGAGTGTAGCTGATGTTGTGGCACAGGAGATTCCATCATAGGTCCCCAATTCGAATGCAAGGGAACGTGCATTCTCAATGGCGGCGAACTCATTGATGAAGTTATACTCCTCGACAATGCTGTGGGACCATTTAAGGACAGCAACTTCGCCAGAAATGGCATGGCTGTCATTTGCCTGTGGCTTCAGGTTGGCATACTGTGCAGTCATACTCAACCAGCCTTGCCAAAATGCGGCTTGGATCCGTCTCCAGGTGCCATATCTTGGTCCTCTTCCTTGGGTTGCATGGTGCGTTGTCTTTTGGCAGCATGGTTCTCCTCGGCGATCATGGCCTCTGCTTCTTGATGTAGAGATTGAAGGGAGGTCGCCAATCCTTCCATCGTCTCTGTGATCTTGACAGAGGCTTGAAGCGCTGCTGCTGTTTCTGGATCCTCGGTCTCGTCGTCCGAGTTGATCTGTTGAACATCGCCAGCACCCAATTTGGCTTGCTTGCAGGTCTCCAAGTCCTTCTTGGCTGTCAGCAGTGATTCTTTGTGAGTGATCACTTGCTCCTGCAATTTCTGTTCTTGCTCCATGAATTGAGCAGCATATGTCCTCCACAGCTGGACCGCATCCGAGAGGAACTTCTTCCACATTGCATGATGCTGGCTGCGTGCAAGAACTGCGTCGTCGTAGTTCTGCCGGGCCGTGTCCAGCGCTGTCACCGCAGCATGAAGGTCTGTCGACGTCTGCTGGCCGAACTTGGTGAGAACCTTCTGAACCTTCTGCTGCATGTCCTCCGGCAATTCCGCTTGTCGTCCTCTCATCATGGACATCAATCCTCTTACTTCTGCATCTGCAGCATTGCTGGATGGCACCGAAGCCACGGTC
>Ga0126342_10008148_pt1 | contig 18749 bp, 10 predicted proteins | sample Cyp1metagenome_FD_92528 | JGI IMG/M metagenome (GOLD analysis project Ga0126342, IMG submission 92528) | Coral microbial communities from Lord Howe Island, Old Settlement Bay, Australia - Cyphastrea 1 metagenome | ecosystem: Host-associated > Invertebrates > Cnidaria > Coral ...
CCCTTATACATAGAGCAACCCCCCTCACCCCAAATATCAATGTTATTTTCTTGTTTGGTTCGTTCCTTCGAATGGACGAAATAAATCAAACCCCCAGAGCAGGAACAGCGCTACGAAACCATACCATTGAAATTCGGGGGAGGTAGGGCGTGGCCTATAACTCATGGATAGGGGTTTGAATAATTTGTCCATCTACTGTAGTTCATGGGCATTATTTCAGGGTTTATAAACCAACTTATAACTGGTGGTTTATGATAGATATAGCTTATATATGGTATTTCACGAACTAGTTTTCATGGGCATAATTTCAGGGTTTATAAACCAACAAACATCACATCACTGTGGGGCCCCATCCTGTGAAGTTGTTTTTCGCTTCCCAAGTTTTTCACGTCCCAGTCCCAAAGCTCCGGCCTTGTGCTCAACCGCTTTTGACGGAAGCAAGATCCATCCTGATTTTTATGGTGAATGGGATAGAAAATGGGATAATATCACTTGTTTAGGAAAAATATCAACCATATAATGGTTACTATGGTTACAGTAATAAAATTGTTAATATAGTTCTTTGCGAAACATCAGGACTGATGGCAGGAATAGTGATACACTTCGGTCATCAAACACAGCTAGCTGGAAAATCCCCGAACTAAATGAGCATGTAAATGGGAAAATTGTCCATAAATGGTGGATTTTCCATTGCCATGTTGATTACCAGACGATCTTTAAAAAAAAAACATGATGCAACAGTTATCATGACTAATCTGTGATGCCCTGCAAAGATTTGGAAACTGGGTATGGTGTTTTTTTTTCAATCAGGAGAAAAAACATACACACTAACGGACCAAATCGTCCAGCTATCATGACCTGGATATATATTATATAGGTCCAGCTATCATCCATTTCAATAGGATTTTGTTGGGTACCTTTATTTTAGAAAACCCCCATATATATATACATATATATATAACATTACACAACAACAATGGATCGTAAAGCCTTTACTTCGTGAGTGTTTGTAGTCCTTCACGAGCCGCTGCTGTGCCCCTTTTGTCTCCTTTCTGGGACCGTGGGGGACCATGGGAATGGCTTTGCAAAACTTGGAACTCCAGCCACGTTGGCTTGAAAAAAACCTTGCTGAGAAGATCCCGGCTGCCGGTTGATCAAAATTCATGGGAACTACCCTCTGGTAAACTTTCACATAGCTATGGAAAATCACTATGTTTAATGGGTAAATCCACGAACTAAATGGCCATTTTCAATAGCTTTTTGTATGTTTACCAGAGGGTATATAATACATAGTTCCGGTACATTTTCCTGTGGTTATGCGCAGGGTTACCAATGTCAACCATGGGTTGGGTCTGTCATGAAAAACCAGGCTTCACCATCAAAACGACTCTCGGACACTCCGTGGCATTCCCCACACTTTCCATGCACATGTATAAAAAGTAGTCTTGCAGTTAATAATGTTTAATAATGGTAATATATGGTTAATATATGGTTAATATATGGTTAATATATGGTTAATATATGGTTAATATATGGTTAATATATGGTTAATATATGGTTAATATATGGTTAATATATGGTTAATGTGGTTTAGTGATCTAGTGATGTATTCAATGGGAATAAACAAGGATCCAACAGATGGAGGTACTGACTGTACCATATTTTTGGCCATATTTTGTGGTGATATTCACTGAAATTTAGGCCTGAACACTAGGCCTTATATATGGTAGGTACCTCCATTTTAGGATCCTGAAATTCCCATTGAGACTCTCATGATATCCTCATATTCGGGTATGGGTCAGAATTGGGACACAAAAAAAAAAACAAATGATGCATCCAAAGATGAACAAAATAATCTCATTGGTGAAAAAACAGCAATGCCATCGGCGATCACAATCCCATTTCCATAAAACCGCCAAGCAGTTATTGTCTCGGCCTTGAAACATCTCTTGAAACTTGTAACTCCAATTTCACTTGAGTTTATGTATATTATATATATATATGTATATATCTCAAACAACACTTATGAACTGGCTTATAAACCAACGTTCCATCACTGGGGCACCTTTTCCTATCGAATCAGCCACGCTGCGAACAGGACCATGCTTGGCTTCGAGCTCCTTGACCATACCTGGGGGCAACATCCGGCAACTTAGACCATTCCTAACTGCCCGTTAAACTGCCCTAACTTAACCAATGGAAAATATGAGGATAAATGGGATTAATTATTGGATAATAATGCAATTTTCCCATTATCATAGGGATTTATTATTGGATAAATGGGAAAAATGGGAAATGCCCTGAGATTTTCATGGGAAAAATCCATTTGATGGGATATAACTATAACTGGTTGGTGGTTTTGACCATCTTGAAAAATGATGGAGTTCGTCAATGGGTTTCGGATGACATCCCATCCTAATGAAATGGAAAATAATCCATTCATGTTTGAAACCAGCAACCAGTATATACCCTCTGGTAATTTAACATAGCTATTGAAAATGGCCATTTATAGTGGATTTACCCATTGAAACTGGTGAATTTCCATAGTTATGTTAGTTTACCAGAGGGTATACTCCAACATATCCACAGAGAATGGGTTCATTGAAATGGGGTGCACCCATCATTTGACCCATCAGATGCAACACCACATTTTTGGGGGTTCGTAGGATGGACCCACTGGATGGTCGCCCTGCCGAATCTTGCCCTAAAAAAACCCGATCCCCACAGGATGGGCCCCCCAGTGATGTGAATAAGTTGGTTTATAAACCATGAAATAATCCCCATGAAAACTAGTTCGTGAAATATCTATCATAAACCATAGTTAATTCAGCCACTTTTTTTAGGCAACGGTTCACGCTATCGCTCGACTGGGGGCCCCACCCAGGCATTCCTTGGTGGCAGCCACAGGAGCATAGACCAACAAGCCTCCCTTCACCTGCGCTTCAAAATGGATGGTGATAAGAATGGTGCATGTTAATGGAATATGAATGGAATATTAATGGGAATCTGATATGAAAAATTGAATCTGATCTGTGGATTAAATGGTGGATACTAATGGGATTGAATCGGATTGAATGGGGATATAGTCATAGTGGAATCTACATGGGATTGGGAATTTTCCCTGGGAAGATCGTTTGACCAAAAAAAAAGTCTATAAATGATGATAGTTTATGGGATTGTCTGATCGGAATATCATGGGAATATGATATGTGATTTACGGTAAATTGAATGGATAATGGTGATATAATGGGGATGTAATGGAGTATGAATGGAATATGAATGGGAATCTGATATGTGACATAGATACTGTGGATGGAAGAAATCCTGCACCACCTTGGATGGTTGAACCCCTATAAGTAATGGGATAAACCAACCGGTGCAGGATTTCTTCTATCCACCGTATGTCATGTGAGATAGCTGGAGAGCCCCATCCCCCGGTTCATATGAAACATCCCCTTTCTCTGGTCCCAAGTGAAGACTCGTTACTAAACCATGGTGGTGTTTAATATGAATGGGGGAAGGGATCAATGGGGATATCATGGGAATATGAATGGTGGTATTAACGGCATATTAATGGGAATATGATAGAGATTTGAATTGTTCCATGGGAACATCATGTGATAAATATCGAAAAAATGGAAAACGTCTATTTATGGTTATATGTCATGGATATGTAATATATATATATAATGGATATTATATAATGGGAATACATTGGGAATATATCTGGTAAATTAGGCGGATATGAGCGAGTATGTAACAGGGAAAATGATAAAATGATGGGGATGTACCATTATTCATAGTGGAGGTTGAAACAGTAACAACTGTATATACTGTATATGTTTGCCGTTGAGACACCAGGTAAAACGGCAAAACTAGGGCTTCAATCTGCAATAATATGGATGTTAAACGAAAGAAAATGGGGTATAGAACGCACAAAAATGTGCGGATATAAGTTCAAAACATGTGAATCGACGTATTTTGTGTACAGATTACAGTGATTACAGATTCTATGTATATATATATATTTATACATATCATATAACTCTTAAACGTAACAATCATGCTGGAGTAAACTGGAGAGGACCAGACATGGGGAATGGAAAATCATCCAATGTGTAGATGATTTTCCCAGCTATAAGCCTTCATTTCCATAAGCCAGCCATGTTTAAACTGTTTGATTGCCGAAGGGTATACAGTATATCAATTTTCATGTTCCATAACATTCCATGAATATTCCGTTCTATTCTCAGTATATCAACATTATTATCTTATCTCAGGGGTAGATCTATTTTTTTGGTGGTGGGTTGCCACAATTGGTGGCATTTCAATATTCGACTGCGTAAGACAAACAAAAAACGGAGCATAGCATGGCCACAGCCTTGCGAAAGATGGAGCTAAGATCGGGATTGCTCCTGATTTAGCCAGTGAAAATGTGATCTCAAGCATAACTGGTTGGTGTTTTCAACCTACCCCTCTGAAAAATATGACGAATCGTCAGTTGGGATTCTTATTATTCCCAATAACTATATAAGAAAGTCATCAAATTCCATGGTTCCAAACCAGCAACCAGATTGGGATTGTTCCGCATCAAAACTTAGGATTTTACCATATTTCACCGTTGAACCATCAGTCAGTCATGATGACTAATCAGCCGCAAAAATGATGATGGGATTTGAGCATCCAAGATATTCAGGGATGTCTGCGCCAATTGATGGTCGAATGGATAAAATGATGGTCAATTGTCAATCATTCAATGGCCATTTCAGGATCTTAAATTGGAGGTACCTACCATATATGTTTGGCCTAGTTTTCAGGCCTAAATTTCAGGGAATATCCCCACAATTCATATGGCCTAAAATATGGGACTAACGTCAGTACCTCCATCTGTTCCTGGAGATCTCCCATTGATATTTCGAGATACCCTCTGGTTATGACTAACATAGCCATGGAAAAAAACCCTTATATATAAATGGATGATGTTCCCAGCTAGAAACCTCCATTTTTCATTGGGATTTTCCATGGCTATGTTAGTCATAACCAGATGGTACTTTCCATGATTCCAACGTTTCTATTTCTTGGAGGTTGTGAACCACGGCGTCATGCCCTGCGACATGACCAAATGTTAGACAAGCACGTTTACAGAGACCAACTGTATCAATAGCCTCTGGTGAGTTTTTTAACAAAAAATGGAGGTGTAACAATGGGAATATATGGGAAATATATGGGAAATCATAAGTTTCATGGAATTCTGCTGATTCCATTTGAAATGATCAGAAAGCATGTTTCTAAATCAGCCTTCCTCCAAAGTATGTCTCAAAATCAAGCAGCATCAAGCAGCATCAACCAGCCATCCGACATCGAGGCACAACTTTCCGGGCCCCGGCCTTCAAGACGGTGGCTCGGATGGGCACATAAACATAGAAGGTGCCAAAGAGTTGGTCCAAAGTCCAAACCTGACATGGACCAAATCTGGTGTTGCTGTCTGTTGCTCCAAATAAGTATAGATAAGTCTGGTACCAATGGCATAATATGGTCATCTTAAGATAATGTCTACATATATGTAACGAAACATATTAAAATTTGCTTATATCTTGATTACACCTTGTATGAATAGTCCATTGTAATATCCATTGTATGCGAAGATATACCATTGGTAATTACCTATTATAAGCAATACTATTGCAATAAATATGTTTTTGTCCAAGATATTCTTCGTATCTTCACCAATGGATAGTACCCTCCGGTGGAAACTCAAACATGGCTGGGAACTCCCCAAACTAAGTGGAGGATTTCAAATTGCTGGGAAAATCTCAACTGAAGGGATTATCAATGGATTGGTTTAAGGGAAAAATTACAGGAAAGCACCATATTTAATGGGAAAACCTATGGTTTCCTGTAGATTTTCCCTTAAACCAATCCATTGAGATTGGTTTAAGGGAAAATCTCAAGCAGAAAACTTGGTTTTTACATGTTTTGACCATCAAACATAGGGAGTTCCTGCAGACTTTTCCTTAAACCGCTTCTGGGATGGATTGATGGACCCAACACTAGTATACAAACATAATCTACACATAATTCCTGCGTAAAATAGTGATATGAGATATATCACCAAAAACTAAGCCCAATGTGTCATGTTCCATTGTGGTATCTATATTATATATATATATATGTATGTCATAATCGAGTCATGATGATACCAACTTAACCCCATAGTAATGATCTTTTATATATATATATACAAATGTATACACTCACACAAACACACAATGCCCAATATTCGCATATGAAATGGTGATATATCACATGAAATATCACCATAAACTTATATTAACCGTAACCCCTATATATTCCAACTGGATTGGAAGATCGTCCCCACTTAGTAACTGCTTAGTACGAGTAGCCTTTTTTGTACCCATAGATATTTGAGGCCCCCGTTCGAGCTCGCGTTCAGTTGGGGCTTACATAACTCCAATTTCACTATGGTTTATGCTACGCAAAAAACGAACTAGTATTCATGGGGTTTATAAACCAACTTATACCAACTGGGATACCCTCTGGTAATTTAACATAGCTATGGAAAGATCCACCCATTTTCTAGCTGGGTAAATCCACGAACTAAATGGCCATTTTCAATAGCTATTTTGACATAACCAGAGGGTAACCCCCAGGAAATTCTCCGAGAACCTCAGATGCTCCGCCTGGTTTGGCACCAGCTCCTTGAGCAAGGTCCTTCTGCGGGCATAGGGAGCCAACGGAAGGCGGATCCACTCTGGATAGACCTCAGCTTCAAGTCACCTGTCAAAATGCTGGATTTATGGTGGATTTATGGTGGAATTATCAGAATTGATATGTTCTAAACATTTCTAAACATTTCCACTATGTTCTTCTAACACCATTTATGGTGGTTTTATGGTGGTTTTATGGTGATATCTATGGTGGTGTCATAGAAATGTCACTAGAATATCTACGACTTCACCGATCTATATGGAGATTCAACAGGTCATCCTTCTACAGGATACGGGGCCCCCGTTGTCGAGATCGCTTGCTCGCGTTCGTTCAGAAACGCCGAAGAAAAAAGTGGCTGAAAAAACTATGGATTATGATGGTTTATAACTATTTTATACTGGGTTAATGGGGTTAATAATGGTTTAGAACTACTTATAATTCAACCACATAATCGGTTTATGATAGATATAACGAACGTTACATATACCCTCGTGGTTTATGATAGATATATAGGCTGAATTCTATGGTTTAACTAAGTTGTCTTATAAGTGGCTGAATTCTATGGTTTATGATAGATATAACGAACTAGTTTTCATGGGGACTATTTCATGGTTTATAAACCAACGTTCACATCACTGGGGAGGCCCATTCTGTATGATATGATGGTATTACCCTCTGGTCATTTAACAGGTTGCTATTGAAGCCATGGCCATTGAAATAATTGATTTACCCAGCTATAAAATGGGTGGATTTTCCAGTTCGTTATGTGAGTTCGTTGACCAGAGGGTAATCCATATCTATTCCCCTTATTAATCACTATAGATATATTTAACCACTATTAATGGATATTAATCCAGAGGGTAACTCCCATTAAATCCCATGAAACCACCATTTTCCTATGGTTTTCCTATGGTTTTCCTATGGTGTACCAGAGGCTTTACCGCGCCTTTGTTGATGATTTTCTTGCCCCAGAAGGGAAAATGAGTCCATCTCGGAAGTGTCTATTCTGAGAAGTTCACCAATCTGAATTTAAAGCCCCATGACTATGGTTTATGGTATAACTATGGTTTATGGTAGATATATCGAACTAGTTTTCATGGGGATTATTTCATGGTTTATAAACCAACTTATAACTGGATGGTTGATACCCCCATGACTGAAGCAACTTATAACAGATTCAGTTATAAGTCATGGGGGTTTATGGTTAATGGATGTTAATGGGTCCAGTTATAAACCCCTATCTAGTTCGGTATAAGTTGGTTTATGGTATAAAATAACGAACTAGATAACTATGGTATTCATGGGGTTTATAAACCAACTTCTAACTGGATGGTTGATCATAATTATTGATCTGGTTGGTGGTTGAGCCCTACCCCTCTGAAAAATATAACTTCGTCAGTTGGGATGATTTTCCATTCCCAATATGATGGGAAAGTCATAATCCAATCATGTTCCAGTCACCACCAACCAGTTTTTATGGTTACCCTCTAATCAATCATGGCCAGTTGGAAAATATCCAAATTTATGGATGTGGATTCTGGGTAAATTATAATAATTCACTAACCTGAATTAAGGCCCATTTGGGGATGATTTCCCTTATTAACTATGATTTCCAGTGAGGGAGGACAGTGAGGTCGTGATGAAATTTACCCAGATGGATGATCCCATTTGAATCGCCTGTTCGGACGGGCATTTCCCATGACGATCGGAGGGTTTTCGCTTCGGTTGTCGCGCCACTCTCGCGCCAAGTCGCATAGTCAGCTTCCTCGGCCTAGCGAAGTGAGGGATGCTGCTGGAAGACATCCATCTAGGGGGGATCACCATACCTGGTATCTGCTGAGTGTTTGTGGGGTTACCCTTTGGTAAACTAATAAGTTATATGGAAAATCACCATTTTGATCTTGGTAAATCAACTCTAAACTCTAAATGGCCGATTTTCAAATGTTCGTTATAGCTACAATGTGAGGCCCCCAAGATATGTTTGTTGGTTTAGATTCGCCCCAGTAACTAGTTCGTTATAAATACCATAAACCAGAGTGAAATTGGAGTTCTGTTCACCAACTGAACGCTACCGACTGGGGGCCTCACATTGTACCTTAGTTTCATGGGAAAATCCACTATAAATGGTGATTTTCCATACTTTTTTGTATGTTTACCAGAGGGTATGTTTGCTGGAGGCGATAGCCTCCACTTTCATGGATTCATGGGATAACTTACGATGTGATGAGAGATAGACCCAGGAAGATGATCCTCCAGACCTCGATGAGTTCAGCACCAAAAACCATCCTGCCCAACTGGAAGATGTCCCGGCTTCAGAAACCATAGGAAAACCATAGGAAAACCATAGGAAAATGGTGGTTTAATGGGATTTAATGGGATATTGCCTCTGGTTATGACATTGTCAGTTTGCCATGGTTAAGCCATGGTCCATAGAAATAGAATGGTGTACCGTTCTGAAAAAAGCATGGTGATGGCTTCCAGATCGCAAACTGTGAATGTCATAACCAGAGGGTATCTATATATAATGGGGAACATATCATGTTAAATTAGTACCCCTCAATTGCTGTTTATCATTATATGTTCCCCTAAAAATATCTGAAAATTGGGTACCCCTATATATATAATGAGACATAGTTCTATAAACCAGAGGATTTAGGGGTACCCTAAATTTTCAGAAAAAGCCATCTGGAAGATAGCCATGTCTCCAGCTGGTGAAACTCGATGAAATCCACTCCGAAGTCGACTCAACGGGCTTCCGCTTCGGACACCGTCAAGTTTCGGCTGAGAAGTTCGGACAACGCCAAGTTTAGGGTTTTAGACATGTTTAGACCACAATTTTAGGATGTACCCTCTGGTAAACTTTCACATAACTATGGAAAACCACCATTTTTTATGGGAAAACTCACTATAAATGGCCATGTTCAATAGCTATTTTGACTTAACCAGAGGGTAGACCACCAAAAAAAAAAAATGTTCATCAACAAACTGCGACAAAAACCATTTCGTAATCTTGGACATCTGCGCAAGGGTCCCAGACTCATCCAAGCAACATCCAGCCAAGTTTTTTTTCGGGGGATCACGGGGAATTATCCAACCATGGACTCGTCAAGAAAGCCCACCTGGTCACCTGAAGCAACCCCAAGATTGACAACTAGTTGTTGGTGTTTTTGTTTATTGGTAGATGAAAAAATCAAACTATGCTTGGTGAATTGGTGAACATCATTCTTTGAGAAAACGTTTTGGGTTTATTTTGTAGATATATCAAAATATCCCAGAAAATATGGCATATGGTGTGACAATGGTGTGTACCCTAATTCAATAGTCCTTTTTATGGCACGCAATGACTGATAACAATGATGAAAAACAAACTCCCAATTTTCAATGTGGTAAAGTGGTAAACTGGTAAACTATCAATGCGGTTGGGAAACTCAATTCGTAGATCCAACTGGCTCCCCATAGCTCTTGTTGGGAATATGAAACCCCCTAGCTAGCTCCAAATCGCTCCCTCAGTTCACCACTGGATCATGAAAAATCCCATTCAATCCAAATTAAATCACCATAAAATCATAGATTTCCCCAGATTCCCCAACTTCGACCCATTGGGTAGTAAAAACATTGGATAGTAAAAACATTGGATAGTAAAAATGTCACAGATGTCCTTCCATCGGAAGATTTTTCAATACATATGTCCAATATGTTTAACGGTCAGATATCCAATTTACATTGAAAATACATTATCATATTGTATTTTCCAATGGTTAGATTTTCCAATACATATGTCTGGGTAAATTATAATATTTCACTCACCTGAATAGTTCGGCCATATTTGGATGATTTCCCTATACTTTCACCATCATTCCCAGTGCGGGAGGACAGTGAGGTCGTGATGAAATTTACCCAGATATGTCCAATACAATATATGTCCCAACAATTGGTACCAATATATATATATCCAATGCTTCGATTTTCCAATGGTTAGATTACCACATTGTCCAATCCATATATCCAATGCTTAGATGTTCCAATAACCCTTGGAAGGAAATCCACGTCTTGTCTTCGCCTCCGCTGGCCGATTCATGGCCACCAAGGTTGATGCGGAAGATGCCAACAGCGGCCGTCGGTGTCCTGGGTCGAACCGTGAAGCCAGAGGGTAAAATGTGAGAAATCATGATATCATAGGGACAAGCATTGGATCAAAAATATCTTTTAATATGTGGAAATAATAGGTAAACCATGGGATATCATTCAATATTAGAATGGTTTATAGGGAAAAATCATTGAATATCAATGAAAATAAGCCTTTTTTTCGGGATGAATATCAGGATGGGGCCCCCAGTCGAGCTCGCGTGAACCGGAACGCCTTTTTTCCGTGGCTGAATTCAATGATTTTTCACATCAATCCAACGGTCATCATCCAAGATTAGAGGGTAAAAATGAAAAATCATTGAGATATCATAGGGACAACCATTGGATCAAAAAGCTATTTTAATATGATGAATATTAAGTGGGAAACTTACTATCATTGCATATTTAACTGTGAAATATGATAGGTTGTTACCATATATAGTTACCATATATACCATATATATATATATAGCCATCTATAGATAGTAACTATTGGTACCGTATATCTGGGTAAATTACAATCTTTCACTCACCTGAATAGTTCGGCCATATTGGGGATGATTCCAGGCTTTGGGAGGACAGGCTTCGGTTATAATTTAAATTTACCCAGAAATATGATGAATATGGCCATGGTTAGCTCATCCAGATAATGGATATGAAAAATGATTTGAATATGTCCAGAAACTCTCCAGAAAATTATCATCTTGAATCTGGATTGGCATCTACCCTCCGGTAAACGTTTACATAACCATGGAAAATCACCATTGTTTATGGGTAAATCAACTATTTCAATGGGCCATTTTCAATAGCTTTTTGTATGTTTACCAGAGGGTATCTTCCATAAATCACCATATTTCCTATATTTTTCCAATAAATCACCATATTTTCCATATATTTCCCATGATGTGTAGATCCCCCAGATTTCCGAGACATCTATATGATCGCCCATCGGGATCCACCCGTCCTTTGCACCGCAGCATGCTGGACATGCGATCTCTCCTGGGACGCTGGAAATCAGAACGGATTTGCAGAAAAAACAGTAGTACATAGTGGTGCCCCAGTTCGATAGCTAAGTTGGTTTATAACTACAAGTTCGATAGCTAAGTTCGATTTACCGAACTTAAAGATGGTGATTATCCATAGCCATGTTAGTTCACCAGAGGATATTGGATGCTATTCTCCATAACTATAGTTAATGGGGTTTATAAACCAACAAACATCACTGAGGGGTACCACTATGTAGGGAATTTGGGAGTACCCCCATGACTATGGAAACCCCCATATGACAATGTTTATAGGGATTATGTATCCCCAACTTCTGGGGGGTTGAAACACTGGGATTCGACGAAAAACTTACTGGTGCGTTTTACGTAGGGAATGGATAGGAATGGGGGTTGCTGGGATGATTATTACTAGTTAGCCACTGGATCATTCCCGAAAATTCCCTGCGTAAATCGCACCAGTAAGAAAAAAACTACTGTAAAAAAATGGGAAACGACAACCATGAGAAAAAAAAATGTGAATCGATGTGTGGATTTTGCCTTAGGTTTTTCTTGGGTGTTCCTAGGATTTCTTCCATGTTTTGGTTTTTCTGCAAAGGTGGAGGGAAAGTCCTCTGTCACACCGCCATGTTGGATTACCAGTGCCGTACCAAATTCTCTGGAAAGGGGTCGGAGTTTTCGGTGGAATATCCGAGTATTCCTTCGTTTTGGATTTGATCATTTTCCATTTTGAGATGGAGAGATGGACCGATTTCATATCTTACCATAGTTTATCTCTTCCAGGATGGGTACATCATGTTGTCATGAATGTTCTAAGACAGCTGAGTTCCTCCATTCAATGGGATCATGTGCTGCTGTTTATCTTGTGCCAATTTGCCAATGTGGCGTCCATGAAAATCGCTAAGTTTCAGGATTGGTAGGTTTCCGATACGCTGATCTTCTGCCACGTAACTGTAGACTTGTCACCAGACCAACTGGCGGAAGGTAAGAGAAAAAATCGACTCCTGAGGGTTCCGTATCGAAAACATCCAGCAGTTGCAACCAGACCAGTAAAATAATAGACTAGGTGTCTGAAAAGTGAATAGATCAAATTATGAAACGGTCCTTCTCCACTAGGAAACAACAGTTGGCAAATGATCCACAAATGGCGGTTCCAACCATCATCCTGTTTCCATCGTCCGATTCGATCCTACAAGATCTCCAAACAGAGCGTGCAGCCGCAGCCAGCATCGACCAGCTGAGAGACATGCCCTGCACAAAATCATGGGGATTCAGCTTGGGGGAGTCACCAATCTGCAGGATGTTGGTTAAACCATAGGAAAATGGTGGTTTAATGGGATTTAATGGGATTTAATGGCACTTACCCTCTGGTAAACATACAAAAAACTATGGAAAATCACCATGTTATAGCTGGGTAAATGCACTATTTCGACTGGGCCATTTTCAATAGCAATGTAACAAATTACCAGAGGGTAAATCCGCATGACTTCTAGCCTCATTCTTGACAACATCTCTTCACATATTCTGATGTCTTGTTCCACTTTGGTTCCACTTTGGTTCCACTTTGGTTCCACTTTGGTTCCACTTTGGTTCCACTTTGGTTCCACTTTGGTTCCACTTAGTTCTTTCAATTTTAATGTCTATATGTATACATATACATATACACATATATACATATATACATATATACATATATACATATATACATATATACATATATACATATATACATATATACATATAGACATATATACATATATACATATATACATATATACATATATACATATATACATATATACATATATACATATATACATAATGGATTGGTCGGAACATGTTGGGGAACCCCCCCCGTACCCCCATGGTATATCATCATGTTCCCATTAAACTGGCGATACATGGGGTATCCTCCATCGCGAGACAACCCTATAACCGTGATTTTATTCCCTATAGATGCTCATGCTCCCAACGATACACGGGCGGAAATGGGCAGATAAAGAGGTAACACGACAAGCTGTGTCCCCTTCTGTCTATCATTTACCATGGGTTGGTATATCCAATGTTCAACATAAATCTAGATATACAACAAAAATAGTTAGACAATGTATATCTCCCGTGGCTATCCAATGTCTAACTCCATCCCGTTGGAGCAACCCTGATTTTTTTGGTCCCACTAGACCCCCCAATACACCACCTATTATCCCCACAAAAACCCACCATTTTTGATTAAATCCAAGGAAAACACATGATTAATTGACATATTTTTATTGACCTTTCAGTTCCAAGTCCCCCTAGGTTTGAAGCGCTAAACAAGATGGTATATATATATGTATATATATGGTGTATATAATATATATATATATATATGTGTGTGTATATATATGGTGTATATACAATGTGGTGCCCCCCAGTTATAAGTTAGTTTATAACCCCCATCAACTATAGATATATCTACCATAAGTCCTACTTATTGTAGTTATAAACCAACTTAGCTATCTATGGGGCACCACTATGTATATATATATCTATATATCTGAGCTGTAGCCATGGTTCCTAACCACTTAACAGACTTAAAACACACAGCCCACTTGCTCCACCATGCTCCACCTGCTCTCGCGAGCGAAAACGACGTGGAGAAGGTGCAAAGGATCTGCCATGTCCAAAGGGTACCATTTTTCATAGGAAAACCATAGGAAAATGGTGGTTTAATGGGATTTAATGGGATTTAGTGAGACTTTAATGGAATTCGATGGTGGTTTAATGGGATTTAATGGGATTTAGTGAGACTTTAATGGAATTCGATGGTGATTTAATGGGATTTAATGGGATTTAGTGAGACTTTAATGGAATTCGATTGTGGTTTAATGGGATTTAATGGGATTTAGTGAGACTTTAATGGAATTCGATGGTGATTTAATGGGATCTAATGGGATTTACCCTCTGGTAAATTAACATAGACCCTGCCAGATAGGGATTGGAAGATGAGTGCCATTTAAAAAATGCCATTTTCAGGGTCTATGTTAATTTACCAGATGGTATTAATAATAATAATAATAATAGTAATAATGTTAGTTACTTAATTATGTTGATAATACCCATTAACAATAAATAGGGCAACCAGAAGGTATTTACTAAGCAACAATTATGGTTAAGTAACATTATTTAGTAGTGGTTAACCATTACTATTACTTAACCAATATCATTGTTAACCAGATTTAGTAACCAGAAGGTTCTAACATTTAAGCAACTTTATTGTTAATTGGTATCTATCTATGGGTATATATGGTCATTCATCTATTATTTGCCTTCTGGTTTTATGGTACTAACATGATTATATAACTGTAATTATGGTTCTATGAGTATCTAGCAATAATGCTTCTATGGTATAGTACCAACATTATTTAACATTTCAAAAAAGAACAATTTTTGTTAGATACCCATAGATTATTTATGATGTGAATGTCATCTAGACGGTAGTAGTTACTTCAAAATGTGTTATGGAAAATTGCCCATTGACATAGATGATTTATGATGAGTTACCGTGTTCAAAAATGGTGACTTTCCAGTTCGCAAACTGTTCAATAAACAGAAGGTATTTGGCCAACCTCAATCATGTTTCTGTTTATCAAGGTCGAATCTTAACCGTCAACGACGTTTGCAAGGGCGAATCTTCATCTACCATTCTTATACAAAGGCACACGTTGCAACAAGGCGTTCAACACGAAACCCTGGAGGCCCCGTTTTTGTGTGGGTGCAAAATAGACAACAACGCGGTAGGACATATACATTTTTCTCCAAAAAAAATGAAGAAAAACCTGAGTCAAAAAAAATGAATCCTAATATTGATACATTTCTCTGTTCATATTTGAATCAAAAAAACTGAAGATTCCAACTGCACCAAAAACGAGATTGTACTTAGTGTAATGAGGTAACCCAATGAGAATTCAACCAGTCGTACTTTATGTTTACCCTCTGGTTGTGACTAACAGTTTGCCATGGAAAATCACCATGCTATTAGTTCGGTAAACCGTCGTTAAATGGGTCATTGTCCATGGCTATGTTAAATAACCATATGGTAAATCTTTTTGAAGAAACATATTCTAATGATTATCCTGTCAAAACACTGTTCATCATTTCACTGGCCATCTCAGGAACCTAAATTGGAGGTACCTACCATATATAAGGCGTATATAAGGCCTATGTAAGGGAATATCCCCACAAAATATGGCCAAAAATATGGTACTAACGTACCTCCATTTTAGGATCCTGAAATTCCCATTGATCATTTCTATCATCCGGTTGAATCCATGTCTTCGGTCCGATATATCTCCACAATGAGGGAGGACCTGACAGAGGCCGCAGTTTCCACTTCGGCCTCCGCGGAGGAGCTGAAGTAAGGGAGATATCAATAGTCGGATATATAATATAGTGGGATATATCATGCATGTCTATGGGTATGTCATATAGAAAAAATAATAACTATATATATATAGTATTACTATAATCATATTAGTAGTGTATTATTAAATAATATGGGATTATTTCCTTATATATATGTATATATATATCCATTTATTTATCATATATATTATAATATACTGGTTGGCCTCTGGATATAAAAGAAATTATACACTAATGGATATAAACTATAATATATATATATATATATATGAATACATATACATATATGGATAATGGAGATTTAATGGGTATGTGGAATAGATAATGGATATACAATGGATATATACTGGCATGGTACTAACCATCAAGTTTTGATATAGCTACGGTTTGGTTGGTTATAACTAACCACCAATGTGCGTTTGGGGGTGATTGAGAAGAATGGGGAAAATTCGGTACCCCGTTTTCAGGCAAACCTAAATTGCAGATTGAGGCGCCCAAAGGGGCGACTAAATCGTTGAATTGCACTGGTCTCACTTCATTGAACCAGTAGTAGTTCGAAACCGCAGTGTAGCTCGCACTAGCGGTCAAGAAGGCCGCTGCAGCAGCAGCAGCCCCAGTCGGCTCAGCAGCCAATGCCAAGCTCGGTGTAAGCCTTCCGCAACTCACACCGGATAGCCGCCATTTGATGCAGCAGCTCGAAGTCGATTCCTTACGGCCCCCACGCGCACCTTGCAACAAAGGGGTTCCTGGGTTGAGCAACCTGTCTCAAAGCTTCAAATTGTGAGCAATGCCACAGAATGTGACTAGTACTAGGGACAACGTTCTCCCGGCAGAGGGAGCATGTTTGTGGGATGACATTCGCATGAGCCTCAGTCCAGATGCCACCGCACAACACCTGATTGCAATGGCCATCCAAAGCCGCAGCCTGAGTTCGCATCTGATCAAGAGTTTGAACAGTCAAGCGCACATCACATGACCGAGCCAACTCAGTGCCGTTCCGATCGGAACGTTTCCATTCATCAAACTTGAACATCCTCCAGGTCGTCCTGATATTATGAGCATAGGTTGAGGAAAACTCAAAAGGAGTACCAGTGTCCCAACGGAAACGATCAAATTGAAACACCCCGGGAGACACAGAGAACCCACCAAAGCGACTCAAAGCAGTCGAGATACACGAGAGAACGGAAGAACCCCGCGGAAGGTCAGGAGACACTCTCTAGCGCAACGGAACTTATGAAGAGCCACCAAAGCTTTTTGGAGACCGAAATACAACAAATCAGAGGTGTGACCAAGACGAAAAATTTGCTGCAGTTCAACGGACTCATGACCTTGACACAAACCTTTAAGCGCGATGCGACTTTGAGTACGGAACGAATCACACATACGTTTGGTAAGCACACGACCCCCCTATGAAAGCCCCCCAGGACCCGACAGAAGAGAGACACAGGGCGATCAGGGCAGCGCGAAACGAGTGAGAACAAGGCAAGACAGAGATGCGACGTGCAACATGGCAAACCTTGTGCATTCTGTTGGTTTCATTTTCGGATGTCAATCGACCAGTCCAGCCAACAGTGATTCCTAAAAATTCCACATTAATTTCATTGAACCACACGTTTAGCTGAGAGAAGAAAAAAATCATCTGCTTGGGTTAAGACTACTTACATGACCATGATGGCAAGATCCCTGCCTTGCCGAAGTTGTCAGGGTGATTTTCCTGTGATTCTGGCACTTCTGTTTACCCTCCAGTAGAATAGTACTTTGCTGTGGAAAATCACCCTCTTTAATGGAAATTCCAGGATCCTAAAATGGAGGTACGTTAGTACCATATTTTTGGCCATATTTTGTGGGGATATTCCCTTACATCGGCTTTATATAGTTTATATAGGCCATCGAACTAAATGGGCCACCTATGAGGCCGTCATGTTACCACGACGCTTGGTGGCGTTGTTATCTTTGTTTCGGCGACGGGCTGCCCATTACCACCATGCGATGATGACTATGTTCTCATCAATGATGTGAGCTTTTTCCTGCCAGAATAGCCCCCATGTGTTCATACCATAAGTCTACATATATATATATGTGGCAGGGACCTTTGGGGTCTATTTCGTTCCTCCCCGCACAAACGTAATCAAACGTAATTCTATTTGCATATATACTATATACATAAGTAAATATGTCTACATGCGTGTACAAGTTCAACAGAAAGTCGCATTTTTTCCCTTGCCCCTCAACCTGCGCAGCGTCCGTTTTCTGCTCCAAGAGATGCTGTCACCAGCACGCGCGAACGCACGCCAATTTGAACTCTGGGCAGAAGAGTCCTCCAGTATCAATTGTGTTGTTTTCCATCCCTGCAAGCTACAAAGTTTTGGAATGCGCATGCAAGTTTGGAACTCTTGTGCGCTCATGCATGGGAATGTTTTGGCTGTCAGGAGTTTGTAGTTGTTCAACTGGTTGCATGCTTAGTAATAAGCATAGTTTTATAGAAAAAAC
>Ga0126342_10008149_pt1 | contig 18749 bp, 15 predicted proteins | sample Cyp1metagenome_FD_92528 | JGI IMG/M metagenome (GOLD analysis project Ga0126342, IMG submission 92528) | Coral microbial communities from Lord Howe Island, Old Settlement Bay, Australia - Cyphastrea 1 metagenome | ecosystem: Host-associated > Invertebrates > Cnidaria > Coral ...
CACCAGTCTTAAGCCAAACACGGGCTTGGCAATATATATGGGGGTTTCCATAAATAGGGATACCCCCACATCATCCATTTATATAGGATTGACCATTATAAACCATCCATTTTGGGGTATCTCCATTTATGGAAACCGCCATATAACTAAGCAAATTCACTTCCCTTGGAGTTTAGAAGATGGGAAGCCTTGTGCCTCTTATTTTCGCCCTCCGTTGTAGTCAGGCTAACGGTGACATAAAATCCATGTCCAAGATGTTGTAGCCGAAACTCCGAAACTTGTGAATCTCATTTTAAAAAGGAAACATATGGCAACATGTTAATCATGTTAGGCCATCATAAATACGCAGTGGCATTTTGTAGCACGACATGATTAGCTACATAAGGGTTTATCAAAATCAAAGGAGCATTTTGTAGCACATAAACAGAGAGTTCAAACCTTGGCTTTGAAAAACAACAGAGGCATTTTGTAGGGAGTTTGCATGGTATCATTTCGGGGTCCGTGAGGAAAAACACATGTTGTTCTTTTAGAGAATGACTAGGTTTCCTTTGTGCTTTTGGATGACGTGCTTCCTAAGTGCAGAAACAAAGCACGTTTTTTGAAAAGCATTTTGTAGCAAAGGATGTTCCCTTATCGGTTGCTTCACCAGGTGATCCGTGCAAAGTCTGTGCCAGTGCTGCCAAGCAAGTGACCGAACTGGTTGCTTGGTTCGCACACCTCGTTGCGTGGATGGTGAAGATCAAACATGTTAAAATGCTGTGAGATGTGATATAATCAATTATGATATATTGAGATTATACCACATCATAATGTACCAATGTATCACAATTGATTATACCATTTATACCATATATATTATACCATTTATATGAATATTGAAATATATTGGTTTAAATGATGAAATCTGCGGACCAAGTCTTTTCATCGCCTCATACTCCAAAATCCTGGTCGTCGTCCAGGATCGGCGGCTCCTGCTGCGGTTTCTAAGGTGCTGAATCTTTTGGCAACAGTGTGCTCGTTTACCCTCTGGTAATTTAACGTAGCAATTGAAAATGGCCATAGAAATAGTTGATTTACCCAGCTATAAATGGTCATTGTCTATAGTTATGTAAACGTTTACCAGAGGGTACTAGGACTTTCCACCCCCATGTTTCAGAGAATTGTGGACTGCTACAGATGACAAGTTGATACATGTTGTTTTCTGTCTTGCGCACAGATTCTGAACCAGCTTTCAGGGATAGATGGGTAGATAGGTAGATGACGGATGGATAGACAGACAGACACATAGACTCAGACATATTTGCATATACATTCATATTAATTATTGCTATGTTGATATTTGTATACATGTATATAATATATGATCACATATGGTCGGTATTTTCTTTCTATGTATTTTTATGTATTTTTCTCATTTGGCACACTACCCCTCTTGGGGCGTCCCTGGCATTGAGGCTGGAGAGTACTTTGCGTGACTGGAATGAGCGTGGAGCGTGGGTGGTGCGTTACCTTGGGATGATGAAAACGCTTTGAAGATGGCAGATTGCTGCCCTTGAAGCCCTTTATCAGTGATGTTTTTGTCTATACATAGGATTATTACCCGTTATTAATGGTTTTACACTGAATTGGCATTCCATAAATGGGGCTATACTCTGACTGACAACTGGGAAAGGGCCACAACTGTGGTCTCCAGCCTCCAGCACTTCTTCTTGCTCCTTTTTCCAGCTGGAATTATGATCCCCACCAAACAGATGGGATTGTAGCAATCCCCAAGAAGCCAGAAATGTAAAGGATCACTAGTTTAGTAGGATGTTACTTTTCTAAACTTTCTTGAGTGGTACTCGTACTATATAGGATATGATTTGGTTCCTAGCGGCATTCATGATTTCTTCCATGATGTCCCTAGGTCTACAGTCCATATGTTCGAAATCAATTGGACGATTCTGTTCTCTATTCTGCATTGAAGTAGCATGCTCCGGAGGGTTATCAAAAATGGCCGGCTGGAAAATGCCTTATAAATGGAGGCGGAGGCTTTTTCATGGGAAAGTCATCAATGGTGCATTTTCCATTGCTAGGTTTGATTACCTGAGGGAGGTCACAATTTGAATCCCTGGTTGCTGGAAAAACCTCGCATGGGTACTTTTATACTCTAGCCTTTGGCCAGTAATGAGGGAAGAATTGAGAACATGTTCATCTTTTGCAGGGTGTCTAAGTTTACTTCGTGACCACTGGCCATATAAAAATTGACCAGTTTTTGGTTGGTTACATCCACATAAACTGTTTTTTTTCCCAATTGTCTGTAGATTTTCCTAAGAAATGTCCACTTAAGAACCATTTCTCATGCCTTAAAAAAGCACCTGGCTGACCATGTCATGTCATGGTCGCCGCGTCAGAGGTCCGTCCCTCGAGTGGAGATCTCCTTCCATGGGAGCGAAAAGGCTCGAAAGTTGCTTGGCTCGTGCTGAATGTGGTTATCACAGGGATATAATTTTGGTATATCTGATGGGATATTTTTTTGGGAGATACCGGATACTGTACATTGTATCCAACTGGATTTGTGTGAAGAGATACAATGGGCATACTGTTTTGCTACCTGGGATGTGGAAATTATGGTGCTGATTTGATGGTAGTCCCGTTCTTGACCAACCACGATTAAATGAAATGGGAGCGTTTCAAACACTGCTCAGTTTTTTTTTTGTTGCTTTGCAGATGGACCCTGTTGTTCTATTTCCATGATATTCCCTTCGAAGCGGGGCTGTGCCCTTATATCCCAGATGTGATTTCATGGCAAGTTTGCATTCGCGATTGCAAAACAATATTCCCCATTTTTCTCGATCCAAACCAAACATAACCCCTAGAGTTTGTGCGCCAGAAATTGGATGAAGGGAACTTTACAAGACACCACACAATTTTATTGGGAGTTTTTTTGCCCTCAAACCCACCCTTATAATATGTATATATATATGATATATGTGTTATCTTATGGTTATTCAACATAGTTTATTTATGTTTCTTTTAGGTAAACATAGGTAGATCATCCATTTCTCAAAAGGACCATGTTCCAAAGCTATGTTAAATTACCGAAGGTTATGATGCCACGCCCAGGTTGCCTCTAATCCCTCACTACTTGTTCTACATTGTGGTATCTCGGACAGCGCACTGAAAGAAACTGGCTGGAATCGGACGACTTACGAAGCGTGTCATTCTTCGTTACTTAAATGTTGGTATATAATTGTGTGTATAATAATCATGTTATACATGTTTGTTCTGATTTTCTGTTTATGTTCCAAGTTGACATAGGAAATATATGTGGACAAATCAGGGATGATCATCGGTTGAGCGGATGAATGTGTTGATGTTTGTTTGGATGGTAAATATTTCCCAACAGGACCATGGATAGCCTGTGCTCGTTGGATAGCATGTGCTTACAAGAAGTGAAACTATATACTTCATCTTCCGAGCATATGAAATATACCCTCTGGTAAACTAAAATAGCTATTGAACAGAATTGAACATGGCCATTTATAGTTGATTTACCCATTGAAAATGGTGATTTTCCATAGTTATGTCAGTTTACCAGAGGGTACCCCATTTTCTTGGACCCCAATCCATGAACAGATCCGATGTACAGTAACTAAAGTTTCTGGTGGTGTTAAGTATTATATAATCGTCATGGTATCTCTTCAAATCCTCCCCAAACCATGATTCTCATGGATTTTCTTCAAGTGTTGTGTCCTGCAAGTCTATATTATATATATAGTGTATGCGTGTACACATCTACAAATCGACCAACATACGGGAAGGCCCTCCCCTTTTAAATAGATCAGTTGGTTTATAACTATATTTTACTCGGGAATTATGGTGGTTTTGTCTGTTCTATGTGGTTTAAAGCAACTTATTTCGTGAATCCCGGGGGGCCCTGGGGACACTTGGCATATGCTCAGCCGAGGCGGAACTGTTGAAGAATAGTTTTCGCGCTGTGGCCGTGCGACATCCCAGGGCGGAACTGTCAACGGATGTCAACGGTTTTTTCGTTGCCATGATTTAAAGACAGAAACACTATGAAATGGTGGTGGCCGATTTTCTAGAGTTTTTGGCATGAAGCGTATGTACGTATGTATATATTTAATATTATTTAATACTTGTAAATATTATGTATGATATACTCGTATGTGTATATACCCTCTGGTAAACTAGCATAACTATGGAAAATCACCATTTTTAATGGGTAAACCCACTATAAATAGCCATTTTCAATAGCTATGTCAAATTACCAGATGGTATATATAAAGATGAACGTTGCACCATGAATCCTTTGCTTGGGCGGTTTATTCCAAGATCGTTCAGAACTGGTGACCTGGACTGGGTAAAAGATTTGCTAGGATGACCGTCCCACATAGCCATTGATTTTGAGTAGGAACTATGTTTTGTAAGTCCTTTCGAATAGGTAACCAGGTAACCCACACATGTCTATAGAGTCTATAGCCATCTTTACCAAGCAATCATTGCAACTCATTTGGTTGGTCAACTCCCCAGAAATCGCAGGGTGAACCTGGCACTATTCATACACCGAAACATGAACCACAGATGAAATTTCCAAGAGACCTTGCAATTCCTCAGGATTTTGACACAAACTCCCACAGATCGCTTGATTTACATGTGACCATCGCAAATATTGGGATGTTAATCCATATTGATAGGTGGTTTTGTCCCTTGATTTTTTAGTTTTTTTTGTCCATGCATAGATGAGTTTCTCCATGTCTCTCATTAAACAACTCTTGCAAATTGTAGTTAGACAATTTACCTCACATTTTTGGACATGGTTCTTGATGGTACAGACCATTCAAAAACACTTCGCAACCCTGAAATTTAGCCCGTACATAGACCTTGATACATGGGAAATCACAATTTTTAATGGGTAAATCCACTATAAATAGCCATTTTCAATAGCTATGTCAAATTACCAGATGATACATGGTAGCTGCCTCCCAGATGGGTTCCAATGGGTGAACCATTGATGACCCGAGAGGAGACTCATCTGGCTTCCGGCGCCACGGGGAATCCCGAGCCACTGCAGATTCGCGTGGCCTGCGATGAAGCTCAGGTGGGTTGCGCTGATCCATGCCTGGGTACCGCAGGAAAATGATATTGAAATAGCAAAAATGGTGGTTTAACTAGCAAAAATGGTGGTTTTAACTAGCAAAAAATGAAACTCGATCAGCATAAATGATGGTTTAACCAGCAAACATTGGGATTTCACACTTAAAACTTTGGGTTTACCCTCTGGTAATTTGTTACATAAATTTACCTATGAAAAATGGTGATTTTGCATAGCAGTGTGAAATTACCAGAGGGTAAATGGTGGGGGGTCCTATGTATAATTGTTTATTGTACATAGAGTAAGGCAGTTGGGTTTTCCCAGCAACGATGAAAAGCGGGCCATTTAGCTCACTGATTTGCCCGGAGGACGCTGCGACAAATTGGCCCCCTACAGTAGGTACTTCATCAAGGCCGAATTCAGATCGTGATTAGTTCTCACAACCACCAACATCAATACTGGTTGGTGGTTTCAAACATTTTGTATTTTCCTTAATATGGGAATGTCATAATCCCAACTGACGAACTCATATTTTTGAAGCTGGTTAAAACATGTTAAAACCACCAACATCAAGGGCCGGGTGATTGCAGTTCTCAATAGCTCTAAGGTGGTCCCATGTGCGGTTTGGTCCTAGGTCTACTGGACCAACACAGGTTACCGTGACCTGACTGACTTAGAGGATTTGGACCGGGTTAAGCCTATCCCAGTGTCAGATTTGGAGACGCAAATGATCATCACAAATGATCATAAATGATTGGACAATGAAAGTACTGAAAGTGAACTGATCAGATACGTTTGTGATGATCAGATATGTGATTGGAAGTTTGTGCAATGAACTGATCATCACAAATGATCATAAATGGGTGAAGAAAACCATCCCCAAATGGTAGGTTTACTGACATGTGGGTGAAACAATTTCATAAACCATCCCCCAAATCACCATTTTTATGGGTGGTATAAACCATTCCCAAATTCCCAAATGGGTGGTTTATGGCATTGTTTCACCCACATTCGTTTGGAAATCACATTCCAAAATGATCACGTTCAGTTCCAAACCTTGGCACTGACGGCGGTGGTCCCATGTCCGGGTAGAGACCCGCTACGGGCCCTGCTCGATGACATGAGTCAGCAAAGGCGTGGATCCTTCTATATCTTGCTATTTGGAATTTCCGAAACCACAATACATGTAGCCAAAAGGGTATAGGTCTTTAGTAGATTATATATAGGCTTTGGGAAGGGTTTATAATTTCCAAGTAGCCTTGTAGCCAGGTTTACTGGAATGGATGGAGGATGTATCTATCCTTAGATCATAAGCCATTTTATTGGGGGCCCTTCCTGTATATATAATAGCTTCTACATCCGCACTAATTAGTTGGTTATATAAGATATATATAATATATGTATATATTGTCCCCATGTTTGATAGTATGTCCTCCATTTCTGAATGGTATATCCGCCTGTTAACCATGGATCGATGGATGATTTTCCTACTGCTTGGTCAAGCGTGCCCCCTGCCTTTCCAAGCAATGCGGACCGACGATGGATCTCCAAGTCACCATTGGACCATCGGCTTCAATACTAATTCAATATGGGATAAGTGACCATAAAATTGACCATTGTTTTATGGGATAAGTGACCTTTTTGGGATCCTTGACTGATAGTGACCATGGTTTGTGGTTATACCCAAACTGTAATTTGTTACACTTTGCGAACTGGAAAATGGCGAAATAGTTGATTTATCCATTAAAAATGATGATTTTCCATAGTTCTGTCAGTTTACCAGGCCGGGTAAGTTCCTTTCTCCGATGACGCCCCACTCGAGGTGGCCCTGCTGATCATGGACAGGGGCGGAGGCATCCCTTTCGAACGCCAGCCGCATGTGTGGAGCCCCTCGGTTCGCCACCAAAAACCAGGTTTTTTTGACGAGAAAATGGGTTTGTCCAAAATGCGTTTGTCTGAAAATAGGGGAAAACCACCCATTCCAATGGATGGAAATATACCTTAAAAATTGATTAAATATAAAAAAAATGATGAAATATAAAAACATAACTTTAAGATTGTCTTTAGGAGCATACTCCATGTTTTGACACGGATGAATGATCAAACAGAACGCTTAAACAACAAGAAAAGACAGAAATGTGGTTTCAGCTAGAAATGGAACCATAAATGGAATTCCGATCCACCAATAGATTCAGGTGTCAATGGATTCTTAGCTATCAAAAATACAATTGACCGGTGTAAACCAAGGCGGATGGACTGTACGCATGCGTATGTGAATTGTATCCTCCAATTGCAATGGGCACGACAGATGACCAATTACACCATGGTAGAGGGAAACTTAAGGTGCAGAACCTAGAAGGGAGTAGGTCATCAGCCTTTCTGAGGTACAGTACTGGCATGTCCGTCATCACGAAGCTGTGGGGATTCTTCAAAGACTGATTTCAGCATATTTCAACCTAATTCCTTCACTGCTTAGGTTGTCATATTTGTTGAGTGTTTGCTTATGCGTAAGATCATAATTCAAAAGATCCAAAGGAGCTGAAGCGGACTTCAGCGTTGGTTTCCGTGTACCAGGTGAAAGGGAAAAGCCAGAGTCCCTTTTTTACTGAGCACAGAGAAGTAATGATTGGCTCAGCACTGTGGCAAGTGGCACAGCATGCCATTCTGGCAGTAAAGCCGCCCGAAAATCCTGTGTTTGATCATCAGCTTGGTCAGTTTGGCATTAAATTTGCGATACATTGGGGTGCATATTTTGACACACCTAGAACTACCTTGTGCCGCGTTTGCATCACTAGAAGTACCTAGAAGTTGATCCAACATTTTTCAACCAAATTAATCTATGAGGCAGCAACATTACCCTCTGGTAAACGTTTGAAGAACGACGTGGAAAGATCCACCATGTTATAGCTGGGTTTTCCTCAACTATTTTGACTGGGCCATGTTCCATCCAGTTCCATCCACCAAGGGATCAAGGGATCATCCCAGCTCCAGCCCAGGCTACATGTATTCTACAGCTAGGCCGGGCACTTGGAGCACGGAAAACTCCAGCTGTCACAGAACCAAGTTCCATTTACGTGTTCCTTCCAGCAACAGAGACCGGTCTGAAAAAATGACCTTCGGCGGAAGAGTGGATTCAAGTATAGAATCACAGGGAGGAATACCAGCTGGTTATTTAACATAGCCATGGAAAATCACCATTTTTTTATAGGTAAACCATCTATAAATGGGCGATTTTCCATGGCTATGGGACTAGGTTCAGCAAATCTCGGCTTTGGGACCGAAGTCAGGGGCAAACAATCTGAGAGACGGAGCTGAACTTTACTGAGCAGACAGCAACGTGACGCATAGGTTACTGTAGCTTTCCGGTTGCACTTTTGCATACTTCTATTATAATGGGTTACTATAGACTATAGACAACAAGCGAACAAATAGACTGGTCTTCTCCGTATCCAAGATCAGCCCATCAATGATTGTGTCAGCCATTTCTTACTCAGTACATCTCAATAGCCAACTATTTCCATGATATTACCCTGATATGTCCATCATATGTCCATTATATGTCCATGATATTTCTATCATTGTCCATCTTCCCAAACGCTTTCTCCGTATCACCGCCAACCCCTCCTCTTCGCGGAGGGGCAATCAGATCTGCCAAGAGACTGGGCATATGCTGGATCAGGCGTCGCGCACGACTTCGCTGCTATCTGAAGATGATGTCATGTGGGTAAAACAATGCCATAAACCGTCCATTTGGGAATGGTTTATACTTTATACCACCTATTTGTGGTGATTTGGGGATGGGATATAACGGATATGATATAATATGATATGATATGATATGATGTATATATATAGTTATATATATATATATATATTAATATATATATAGTGATCATTGATGATCCACAATTCTATCACATTTTGTAGCTATGTGTTTGATAAGTCTGGATGTGTTCTCATGATCTGAAAGTGACTTCGGATTGGGGGAATCATCCCCTAATGGCCGTGAACTACGATGATTTGAAATTCATATATATAATTATATATATATATACATATATATATATATATATATGTATATAGATAGATAGATAGATAGATAGATAGATATTCACATAATATTAATGTATGTATGTTATAAATATATTTACTCTACAGACCTGATATTTTTTTTATTAGAAACAACAAAAAATGCTATATCATGGCAATTAACAGAACATCTAACCGACAATGTGATATTGAATCTTTCTTCAGCTGCATCTGGGTTTGGTCCTCCCTAGGTGGCATGCCTTTGATTCCACTATGTATTTTGCAGTATGTCGCTACGTCCGAGAGAAGTCACAATACATCCACCCTCAGAACATTCTCAAGATAAGATGTTTCCAGAATATTCGTCATACATGTTCGAAATTTGACGCATAGCCATCCAAACAACAAAGTAAATAGAAAAGAAATTACTCCCCTACAGAATAACATAGACGACAAAAAAAAAAAAAAATAGTTCCATGTTAAGGGTGCATGTGTTCCGCAGTCGTGTTCCATGTTATTGTCAAAACGCACCAATAACTGCTTTCGCACGCTAACATAGACACCAGAGGGGTAAAACGTAAAATCACCCCAAAATGACCGTATAAAATGTCCATCATTTAACATGGACTGTATGTTAGCCACACCTACATTAACATAACCCATTTTCGGTGATTTATATATACATATATATGCCATATTTGGTGAAAATTGGTCCCACAATCTTTAGCATAGACGCTGTTATGGACAATTTTTGTTTTGCCCGCAGGCGTCTATATTAAAAATTGTGGAGGTCTGGAGGACATCTTCGAAGGTGAAAATTGGTTCCACAATCATTGACATAGACGCTGTTATGGGAAAATCATGGAAAAATCATTTTGCCCGCAGGCTTCCATGTTAACAATTGTGGAGGTGTGGAGGACATCTTTGAAGGTGAAAGTTAAACTATCGTGTCATCCTACCCCAGCAATCACTAACATGGACGAAACATCAATGGGAAGGAAATTAACACGGAAGGATTTCGGGGGGCAGCCAGCATAGGTGGGGGTCATTTTCGGAGATGGAAATGGCTCCAAAACGGCTCATGTGTTTGTATTCCATGTTAACCATCTTGGGGCCATTTGGTACCATTTTCGTGTTCCACGTTACTCTTCCGAAGAACTAATTTTTTTGTCTGTTATTCTGAAGGGGTGTAGTGATCATCAAAATCATAGGATACCCAACCATTTCATAATTACTTACCCTGGGGATCCCTGGGGTAACAAACATAAATGTTGAAAACCCATGGTCTCCCATCTTTAATGGTGGGTTTTCCACATCTACGTGAACGTTTACAAGAGGGTAGATTTCGATGTTGTCATCCTTGCCCTTCCAATCTACAGGGCACCGCCTCTCCCACACCCTTCAGCGGCTACGGCGTCGGCTTGCCATTGTCCCGTCTCTACGCGGAGTACCTGGGGGGCTCCTTGCATCTCATGTGCCTTGATGAAGGGACGACTCCGAAACCGCGGGTTTCCAACGGAAACTCCCAAAAAATTGGGCGTTTCCAAAATTGAAATCCAAAATCCATGGGGGAATTATCATTTTTCCTATCAAAGTACCAGTTTTGGATCGTTTTGGGGTATAGCCATTTTCAGACAAACCCCAGTTCTTTCGTTTTTTTTCACAGGGGAAACCACATCTGTGGCTTTCCAGCAGGGAACCCTTCACCATTCAACCGCAAGAGATCGTGGTTGATGTTCCTTTTTTCCTGCTGAAGATGTTCAAGATGCCATAGATAAATCATTAGCAATCAAAATGGGTATATGTATAGAATATTAGAATGGAGTATAATTGATTATGAACATCCCCAAGATATGAAGGGTAGGATAAACCCAATATTTTGATATCGTTTATTGAATTTTCAGCTGGGCGGAAATATGTTACTCAAGTGACGATCATGGACGAATGATGACCGTTGGGATGGTGTGTTTTTTTTTTCCCCACAATGGATGCCAATTTGGGTACTGATAATGCTGTGCAGTATTTTTCCCAACAGTTACTGGTACCAACGTTTACACCCCAAAAAAAATGCCATGTATGTTTTAGATTGTATGATATGACAATTTATTACCGTATATTACCAGATGTTACCAAATACTCGTATTACCATCTATTATCATATGTTATTTTAATACATTTTCCGTTTGTGTCAAAGTTCAATTCCAAAAGGACCACGGTGGTTTTGGTCATTTTTCGTACGAACCATCCAGGTTTGGGGGCAACTTTCTCCCACTTGCCGACTTGTGACTTGAATTTTAGGAGCATGCCAAACTTTGGCACCCACGCCTATCTCTTTCTGCAGCAAAGCTCTGACAGAGAGGAAGCGCTTCCAAACTATGTGCCTTGGTGTGTTTCACAGAGGATGGAATTTAGGGTATAAATTTGCAGATGAATCACAAACTCGGATATTCCTTGTAGATGGTTATGGTTGGGGAAAGTTTCACCACGGAGTGTTGACGCCGCTTTGGCCCCAAACGGTTGACGGTCGTGAATCAAAGTCGTGGGAGCACCATTGTACCACTCTCATTGTGTGACACTCATGTGTTATATAACCAGAGTTATTTGCTCAATAGGATTCAGAAGGATTGTAAACATGTTGTTTGAATTTGTGAACTGGATTTGGCCCCACCACAAGACTCTCTATAAAACTTGCTGCAGCCACCCACCTTCCGCCGCAACTGCTTCAGGTCAACTGGCTCCGGAAGCGGAAATTGAGAGAGGACCGGGTTCGTTTTGCTTATGAGCTGTTAAGTGAGTTGAGTGGTGGACTTGTGCACTGGTTGATACTCGTATGCTTTCTATATTGTTTTTTCCTGATTTCGTTGAGGTTTGCTGATTGTCCATTCCTATCCCTAGGATCCAAAGCCATAGGCTTCCAGTATGGTTCCAATCACATGCTGCACTGGAACAGGCCGAAGAAGCCCATCAGCCAGTGATTAGAAACCCTCCGGTTTCTTACCGGTGTCGCGAAAAAGGTGGTTTGCTCGAAAATCCACCATTGATACATATTGATACTTGATGTTCATTGGCTACAACCCTCCATTTATATAAGGCTAGCCATGTTTGATGACCAGAACTTTTATTGTCGACACGGGAGACCGATCTCACTGGACCCAACCGACTGGATACGGCAGCATCCCTTTGGTTTTTTGCGGACTAAAGATCTCTAAATCAAGTGGAAAATCACCACAACCAGCAGTAAGCGGCAGAAGATTTTTCTGTGGACCAAAGATTGACCATGTTAGTACTGTTAGTAGCATCCATAGTCCTATCCCGTCGGATCCTACCATGGTGGGCGCACCCCGCGCGTCCTCGTTCACTGCAGGAGATTCAGCACTACGAGTCCTCCGAAAAGATCGCGGCAGTGGCTCGGCGCCATGTGAAGATGGGATAAAACGGGGGATTTCATCATACCCTATGGTAATTTGTTACATAACCATGGAAAATCACCATTTGTTTCGTGAATTTTCCCATGAAAAATGGTGATTTTCCATAGTTATGTAAACGTTTGTTTGCCAAAGGGTAAGTCAATGGCCATTTCAACCCAAATTGGAGGTACAAGGCCAATGTTAGAGAAATATCCCCTCAAAATATGGTCTTATATGGTATTATGTGGTACAGTACCTCCATTTTAGGATCCTGAAATTCCCATTGAATAAGGATAGGGATCTAGATATCTAAGTTATTGGGCGTAAATGGGTATACTGGGATAGAATGTGATAGAAACTGATATTCTATATCATGATAAATAATCAACAACATTATATTGGAGTGTGTCTGAAAATGGGACCAATGCACAAAAGCCATCTTGCAGTGAACATGATTTGATGACCCAGCGAAGTGTATATCAGACTCTTGGGCAAACGCAGATGTACGCGAGATTCACGTATAGTATTGGTTGGATGCTAGGTGCTGTGTTACATTATCGACAAACCATTGTTATATTTGTTATGGGTCAACACGTCCCTTCCGAGTCACGAATTTTGGAGTTTCGGCAGTTGCCTTGGTCAGTAAAGCGCGCAGGAACTCAAAAATGTGCGCTTCAACTGGATTGGATCCATCTTACCCTGTGGTTATGACTAACAGTTTGCGAACTGGAAGCCATGGCCCACTTAGTTCGATGATAAACATGATGATTTACAGATTAAAATTGATTTGCCATAGCTGCGTTAAATTACCAGGTGGTAGAAGGTGAAAACCAGGTGAAAGCCAACATATTAATAGCTCGATGATTGGCAATCCTTGCCCCAAATCATGAAATGTGTTCCCCGCATGAAACCCTTGTTTAGTATTATTGATTTGTGTGGCCCATTTTCTTTGGGTAGTGTTTCACACTAATGTTGGTGTTATATCATGTTATATCCACATTTGCAAAAGTATAAGAAAAAACCATGTTACACCTGAATCTTTCGGTACTTTTCCTAGTTTTTGATGTATATATATAATATGATATTATATATATATCAATAATAGAAAAAATACATAAGAATTATTATTATTATTATATATATATATATATATACATATGTACGTATATATATACACACATAAATTAAGCCTCTTATAACCACCATGGTTTGATGCTGAAAAAATCATGGAGATTTCTGCTGCGTCCATTTCATGGATGACCTCGGATGACCGACGCCTTAAGGCCTCCAGGGACTACGCGGAGGCATTGAGATTTAAGGCCTTGAGCGCTGAAGCTCAGGTGGAGCTCTCCAAATTGGAAGCCTAACGGAGCTGAAATTTTTGATGGGTAAAATCACGGTAGCTCTCTAGAATCTAAATATGTTTCATGTAAATCATTAGTATAAATCATATAAGTCACATAGATTGAATCGCAGTCTGAATCATTTTTTTCAAACCCATGGGTACTCTTTGCTGTAGTTGATCGATTTGATATCGACCCAATCAACTTCTTTTGTGGCCACTTGGCATATTGAACCTAGTATTGCACAGTGTTTTTATTGTTATATATGTATACATATGAACGCGATTGCCACATGCAAAAGAAATTGGTGACTTTATTCTCTATTTACCCAAAGTATCTAGGGTGTTGGGAACAATTTTGCTTTGGTGAATGAGATTATCTGAATTGATATGAGCAACCAGTGGGCAGGACATTTGCCAGGAAAGATGAAAGTATAAAGCTTGAAAACATTATTTTATATCGAATATTATAGAACCATATATAAATTACATGTGTACATATATATATACATATATATATATATATATCAATTTTGGAGTAGATAGAATAGAAAAATTGACAATTTACTTTTTACGAAAAATTACAAACTCGCAGTATTTCCAGGATGATTCGTAACCAACAACAGTTGTAACAGACTTGGACTTGGACCTTTGAATTTGACTTTGAAGTTGAACACATTCAGCATACCCTCTGGTAAACTAACATAACTATGGAAAATCACCATTTTCAATGGGTAAATCCACTATAAATGGTCATTTTCAATAGCGAACTGTTAGTTTACCAGAGGGTATATTGAGAAATGTCGACTCCGTTGCCACTCCGATTTGGAGTTCGAAGTTTTGACCTTTGCGCCAGTGATGTGGATGATTTTGTGTGTGATGAAAAGCAGCTGAGATTTTTCGGTGCCTGCAAAGTGAGGCGCCAGGGCCCCGCAGTTCAAGTTTAAGTTGATTTAGACACCCAACTATAATTACATACATATTAGTGTATGTATGTATATATATATATATGTATGTATATGTATTTACATCCATCCATATACATTCACAAGCCGCACTAGCCTCTGTGGCCTTTGTGCGACCGATGGGGCACTACTGCTGCAACAAGGCGGCATCGCAGCCGCGGCGATCTTGGCCGACTCGATGGCCATGCATTAGGTCAAAATTCGTAGGAGATACACTGGCACTTACCCTCTGGTAATGACTAACATAGCTATTGAAAATGGTGATTTATAGTGGATTTTCCTATTAAAAATTGTGATTTTCCATAGCTATGTTAGTTTATCAGACGGTATCCCGCTCATGAATTTTTACATGGGTGCGCTAACATGGAACCTTTGTTTTTGGTACAACATTAGTTTTCGGGAGAGTAGACAGCTGATGTATCAAGTCTCCAACCAATGATACTTCGGGATTTTATCCCAAACCTGGGGATAGTTCACCAGCAAAATACAGGCATATGGGATATACAACCAACAACATGAATATGTTTGTGTGTTCTAAGTTGACTTTTACCGCGAATAGTGTTTTTCTGAAATTGATAGGGAACTTGTGATGAACACACACCTTGTTAAAACAGACAAAGCCACAGCGGAAAAATAGCTACACATCCTAGTTCCTTTATTTCAAGAACAGAAGCTGTCTCCTACCTTCAGAGGTTGATGATTTCACAGCAAAATGCTCGACTCCTGAAATCTTTCTGATCTTCTGGAATAGATGGTACTTGGAAAATGCTGGATTATCAGTACCTACTATAACTTATAACAGCTCTAACAGCTCCTGTTTGTGCGTTTTACTTGGGGGACCCGGTTTTCAGTATACTGCTAGGAAACCATTGGATTTAAGACAGGACACCCGTAACAGCTTTGGCTAGGGCAGAGCGTCAAGCTTGGCCTGAGGTCGCAAAGATACGATTTTCCGGAAGAAAAATGTACAGGAAACCGGAGAGGCCATGTTTAGGGAAGTTGGAAAATTCATGACCAAATATGTCAAGCAGCATGGTGATAAAACATTACTACCATCAGCCTCAGTCTCAATCCTCATTACGACCGCTTCGATCTACAGGCCATGTTTTCTCGATGTTGGATCATAGGCGGAGCCATTCAGAGCAACATGTTGACATGTTAGTTGATCTGAAAATGAGGTATGCAGCAAATTATGGCAATTTTGAAAACAAGGTTCTAACCCATGGCCCTCCACCCTCGCTCCGACTGAGCTCTGGCTAAGCCAACTTTCGCGACAAAATCCCGCTGGGAGGTGGGTGTCTGAGTGGATAAGGAAGTTTCCAGTGACTCAAACACCAAATCATCACAAAAGATTTGGAAGTGTTTTACACATTTGCTGGTTTTCCATCCCTGGGGATTATCATCCATCTTCACACAATCTTATAATCTTATACATATATAGGTGTCTTCTGTTCACATGAGTTTGTATTGATAACCAGCAATGTCAATGAATGTCAATGGCTGGGTAGAGAAATTGCTTGCCATATTCCCTGGTCAAGCCATGCAGAAATCTGGGGAAGCTTGGGGATCTCAAGCAGTTCATTCACCAGGTTCCCCAAACATCTGGTAAACCCAATATACCCTCTGGAAAACTAACGTAACTATTGAAAATCACCATTTTTTTAATGGGAAAACTCACTATAAATGGTCATTTTCAATAGCTATGTTAAATTACCAGAGGGTACACAGTAAAACATCTCATTTTCCCAGAAAAAAATGCAGGTATTTTAAGTACCATCCCGAATTGGAAGTTGATGGTTACCATGGGTTTACCGCAGGCTTTTTTTCAAGGTCAGGCATTCAGAGCAGAATTGGATTAGTTGGGAAAATCTTATCCGGAAAGCCCAAGCTATAGATTGTGGTAAAGACCAGCCAGTTTCCGGTGAAGATTTTCCCAACTAAACCCATCCATTCACAGATATGATATCTGATTAATATTGATTAGTTATAATTATACGTAACCAGATATTGTTTCCCATATGTTTTCCCAAGTTTACCTGCAAAAAACACACCTTCTTTCCACCCTCCAAAAACCGGACCTCGTGACTTGGGGGCGGCCATGACCACGGCCAGCCCCAGGAGCAACGTGGTCAAGCACGTACCGAACTGGCCCAACTGGAGGCGGAGGCGAGCAAAAACGGGTGGATTTCACCAGCAGAAATCATCCCAAAAAAATGGGGATTTTTGACATGATTTGAGCAGCAAAAACAAGGGATTTTAACCAGCAAACATTGGGATTTAACATCTGGAACTCTAACATGGCTATGGAAAAACATGTTTTTTTAAATATATGTTTAAAGGGTAGATCATCTACAAAAGTTTATGTTAAATTACCAGAGTGTAACCTGTACATTTTATTGAAACTGTGAATTTTACCAGGCAAGGTAAGGATTTGTCTCAGACTCAGTTTTCCAACTTTCGGGACTGTAATCTAACCATCAGCTGACATTTCCGTGCCTGTCTAAAGAAGTGACTGTTGCTTAGCTAAAAAACAAGACATTGAGAGCAAATCGTACGTTCATACAGCATACGTCTGAAGAAGTGACTGTTGCTTAGCAAAAAAAACAAGACATTGAGAGCAAATCGTACGTTCATACAGCATACCAAGCTTAGCTATATATAATAATGCAGCTAATGGATTTTGTTGGTATGTGCCACCTTGAACCATGTCGATTGTCAAAGTATGCTTTTGTTGAATATTTTACAAGGTAATCTCCACCAGTAGCAACCCACAGAAAGACACACAAGTAACATTCTACGAAAGTAGCGGAAAAATACAATTCGATCTTCTTTTGCGGTACTACAGTTTCCTCTTGTGGGGTACTATAGTTTCCTTTTTCATTACGCTCCGTGCAACAGTTGCACTTTTCCATGCTAAATCGTTTTCCCATGCCGAACATTCTTCTGGTTCTCAGCATATCCAGTTGCTCCAGTTGTTTGGCCGGGGGTGAATGCTTGCATAAATCATAATCATCAATCCACATGTATTATCATCGTTTGTCTATTAGTCTCTTGTCATCACTCTCATTGTTGGTGGTTTTATTGGTATTATCATGATTGTTTATCAATGTTTATCATATATATATGACTATTTATTGCTGACACTATGGCGTTGCTTCTTGCTACAGTACTACATTTTAATTTCTACGTAGTCAGTGTTTCCATTGTTAGCTTAGCACGTTTCGGCATTCAGCATCCTTTTGGGGATTGCGAATGATGATGGAAGTTCCCCTTAAATGGATTATTCCATCATATTTCATCTATCAATGATGAAATAACTGAATTAATTACAACCATTAAATAAGATAAGTCATTATAATATATTATAATCATTAGATAAGTTCTATCATCCCAGTAATTACTTGGTTATTCACCACATCCAAGTGATTTTTACATCGAATTCCCGTATGGTCTGCATGGACGCAGGCTCACAAGCTCGAGTGTCAAGGCAGGGCAGGGTCTTCCCTCCGGTGACCCTGGCAACGATGGTTGATATTCTTAGTTATTTGTTCGTGGTTGATAAGCCCTGAATGGCTAAATAATCCTAAATATACGGTCTCTTAATATTAAGAACAATGATATTACCTTATTTAGTATAAGTGCTACTGTGTATATATATATTAATATAATCCTCCTTGGAAAAATCTCTATAAAATAGATCACCTGGGGGTACGATTCTATAGAGATGAGGCTGGTAGGCCAGTGTTTACTATAGAATGGTACCTGGATTGCGCCCATGCAGTTTTCAAAAGTGACACCAAACTTGAGGCATTGCAAACCCAGTTTTCTATTCTATAGGGGGTCTTTTTCCTAATCACTTGGACTCAGGTTTTCATTTTATAGTGGATTGTTTGTTAGATTTTGTTACA
>Ga0126342_10008150_pt1 | contig 18748 bp, 18 predicted proteins | sample Cyp1metagenome_FD_92528 | JGI IMG/M metagenome (GOLD analysis project Ga0126342, IMG submission 92528) | Coral microbial communities from Lord Howe Island, Old Settlement Bay, Australia - Cyphastrea 1 metagenome | ecosystem: Host-associated > Invertebrates > Cnidaria > Coral ...
GCGATATCCTAAGTTCAAAACCTCCATCAAATTGATATCAACCCAATCATAAAACTACATCAAAATGACATCAAGGCAAAATCCACACTTGACACTTGAAACCCTGGCCTTGCCAAAAAAAACGAAACCGCCAGGCAAAGAACACTTAAACTAAATGATAGTTCTGCAAGAGTTTGAATTTTCCAGAGCAGAAACCAAAAGTAACATCAATCAAAGGAGATTGCCCACTAAAAACGACATCAAAATGCACACATGCTATTACATTCTTTAGTGCATATTTTACGATCAGTTTACGATTAATTTGCGATCGATTTGACATCGATTTGCATCAATACCTTTTGAACATTTTTCTCATGTGGTGTGTTCCAGCTGATGCAGGTTTGATGGACGTTCCATGGAGGATACATGGAGGTTTGATGTAGGTTTCATGGAGGTTTTGAAGGCCCCTGTATCTACACTTGTTGGCTCTCTCATACAGTCTGACTGATGCAGGTTTGATGGAGGTTCCATGGAGGATACATGGAGGTTTGATGTAGGTTTCATGGAGGTTTTGAAGGCCCCTGTATCTACACTTTTTGGATCTCTCATGTAGTGTAACTGATGGAGTTTTCATGGAGGTTCCATGGAGGATACATGGAGGATTGATGTAGGTTTCATTGAGGTTTTGAAGGCCCCTGTATCTACACTTGTTGGTTCTCTCATGTAGTCTAACTGATGGAGTTTTGATGGAGGTTCCATGGAGGATACATGGAGGTTTGATGTAGGTTTCATGGATGTTTCAGATTTAGAGAGAATTAGATAGACAGACAGACAGACAGATAGACAGATAGATAGATAGATAGATGGATCGATAGATCGATCGATAGATAGAAAGAAAGAAAGAACAAGAGAAAGAAAGAAACAAAGAAAGAAAATAAAGAAAGATAGATTGACAGGTAGATGAATATAGATGAATATAGATGAATATAGATGACAATAGATGAAAATAGATGAATATAGATGAGAATAGAAAATAGATGAACATAGATGAACATAGGTGAAAACAAATGAAAAATATAAAAATAGATTAAATAGTTCTAAGATCCAACAAATCAAAACAAATAGGTATTTAATATTACAAAACAGAACGCAAACAATAATTCATATTTTATAGTGTATATTGCATAAAACTCTGATTTCCCAGACTTCCAAACCACCAACCCACACCACCATATAAGTGCAACCTGAGTATATATATATATATAAGTATTATGTATGTATGTCATACATGGGGAATTGTCCCTTGCCGTGTTTGATTACTGTACCCGAGGGAATTCCTCTATAAGCCGACCCTTGAACCAACCATGCATCAAGGTGACTCCAGGAAATGGCAAGTTTGGCTCATTTCTACAGGTGGTAACTCCCCAGGGCGAGTTACTGTGTCCGAAGACCCTTCTGATCCCTGGGAAGAATAGCATTCTTGTTGCGGGGGCCCTCCAGTTTTCTTTGTTACATATGAAATCCCAGAGTTCGCCTTCAGCCAACTTCCTGTGCATCCCCCAGTGATTCCTCCCCTACCTCGGAGAGCGCGATCCAAAGCTCTCCTGGAGAAGGCAATGGCAAAGTTTGGTGATCTGAAACAAGAAAAACGGTGAGTTGACGTTGACATTGACATTGACATATACATATACATATACATATACATATACATACACATACACATATACATATATATATATATATACATATATATATGTGACTAACATTAATTCATTGTATAATCACCACTAATCATGAAGCCTATAATTATGACTTAAGTATATTTTCAAACATAGGTCGGTCGGTAGGTCAGTAGGTCGGTAGGTCGGCAGGTCGGTAGATAGGTAGGTAGGTAGACAGACAGACAGACAGATAGATAGATAGATAGTGATATGCATGGATAGTTAGGTAGATTGAGAGATACATACAAACATACATGCAAACATACATGCTATCATATATGCAAACATACATTGCATTGCATCATATCACACCACATCACATCGCATCGCATCACATCACATACATGCATACATACAAGTGGCGGTACATGCAAAACTGATCAAAACTGGCTCTATCATGAAAATATAGTTAGCAGTCTTGCACAACCATGGGAATGCAACCGAAGAAGATTGGCGAAAGAACCGGACCGAACGGGACAGAACAAGGTACAGTTTCAAAGCTATACATATATTGAAAAAAAATGACAACACATACATATCATATTATGTATGTACTACATGTTGTAACCTCATATCTATCCTCATGTTAAAATTAATCTCTTTATAACATATATACATATGTGCATACCTATACATACCCGTATATGCAAAAGTATATAGCCTATATGAATCCCATTCAGCCTGCTTCGGCTAGTCGTCCTGAAGCAACCGTCCCATTTCATCGCAGTTTTCTTCGTAGGCAATCAGTGCCAGGGCTGCCAAGTCCTGCCCATGACAAACAACCTGACCTGAAACCCCAAAACACCTTGGATTTTGGATCAAAATTTGACCATTGGATTCATGGCCATGTTATAGCGGTCTGGTGTACAATTTTGAGGGTCCCACTAATGTCTTAATATATTTCTAATATCCCCACTAATATGGTTGGTACAGTGCGGTGCTAGATCTGCAGACCTCCCATGGGGATCATCCATCCCATACCGGAAATCCCTACGACCATGTTTTGTTGGTAAAACCCTCCGGTTTGCCCTTGGGTGTAGGAAAAAAAACACGAATTTGCTGAAGAGATACACTGACTCAATCATTAAAGCCGATAGAACATCCGCTATTTCTAGGGATTTACCTTTTGGAAAAGGGATGTTCCGTTGCAGCATCAATCGCTCCGGCTGGTTAGATCCGCATTTCCGCAGCGATTTACTGCACCTAGATGATGATGCCCTAGCAGTTTTACACACAGTCACTATCCAAATACCAGTACGTCCTGATGCAACTGTTGTTACAACATGTTACAACTATGATAATTAGGGTTGGTCAACCAACAAACATGATGGTTTATGGAGAGGGATCGCATATCCAAGTCATAAGGCGTCAAATAGCCCAGTTCCTATCCCCCGCCAAGAAATGCAATCTTTAGCACAATAGAAATATGTTCTCACCGAAAAGCGATAAATCAAGCCAACCAAAATCAAATTACAATTAAAGATGTTCTTATTTTTCCATCCCACAAAATGAAAACAATAATGATGGGGTTGTTGAAAATAGTGCACCCCCCCAAAAGTAAAAAACTAAATGAATTGCCCACTTAAAACCACCAAAAACTGGGGGGCCATCCGGGTTAGAACTATATCCCACCAGTATCTCATCATATTTTCCCATGAAATCTCCCCATGATATCCACATCAAGCCATCGACACGTTTTTGCCCTGCTCCAGTAACGTCACCGGCGCAGCGGGAGAACCCCAGGTGATATGGCAGGCCGCGTAGGGTGGGAGATTGTTCCTCGGGAGCCGAGTGAATTTTCCCACCAGAATGGGATTGGGGCCCGGGGTATCCGGGGGATGTGTTCATTTCCATGGCAGAATTTTGGAATCAACCTTTTTGATGACACCCAAAAAAAAAATGTGCTGATACAGTAGTGTTTAGAAACCTTTCGCCTTGATCGACCTAGTATATCAAATATCAAATATCAAATGTATATTTAGAGGCTTAATGGGGCCGATGACCCTCTAATACTAAATCACTTTCTTCGAGCAATCCCCACACTGTTCTGTATGACTCTGGCATTCTATCTGATATCTTATCTGAGATATCTTCTGAGATATATTCTGACACATATTCTGACATATACGTATTTTGGCACATATTCTGACAGTCTATCTGACATATGTTCTGACAGTTGATCTAGCATTTTCTCCAACATCTATTCTGACATGTATATATATATATATATATATATATGTATATATATATGTATATATATATGTGTATATATATATATATATGTATATGTATATATATATATATATATACGTGTATATATATATATGATTATATATATATACAGTATGTACTCTGACATTTTATCTCGTATTCACTTGGCACTCTATCTGACATGTATGCTGACATTCTATCTTGCGTTTAATCTGGAAAAAGCTTCGGGTCTGGCGCGCTGCAGAGCTACCAATCCAAGCAGCAATATCACTGTCAGTCGTAGACCTAAACGTTTTAAAGCCTAAACCGACTTGATGGACTTGTCTGCAAAGGCCGTATTACTGGTAAGGGGAGTCAAATGGGAATGGGTTAAAACCTATGATGTTCCAATGATGTTCCAAAAGTTTGGGGAGTACATGGGGGTACACATCCATTTTCATGTCTTGTTCAAAATGGCACCAGGGCTTTGACCCGTAGCCGGGATTTCCAGTTTCAATGCCTTAAATCACTGGAGACTAGTGGGCTACCCAGCCATTGGGTGGCCACGTCCCACTAGCATTCTTCATAGTCAGCGTGACCCTTAGTACAAAAAGTAGCAAGCAATGAATGTCCATCCCTAACTGATGGCTCCGCAAGGCAGAATTTCAGCGACACTTTCCCAGTTTCTTTTTGTGAGTATATAAACTACATATCAATTCGCAGTGATGGAGTAAGCATCCATATGTTTATGGTTTGGTACTGCGCTCCAAGCATCTCTCCTCTATTGGCACTCTTTTGGGGAGCTTGAGCTCTGAGTATGTATGAATATGTATAGATAAGAAACGTATGCATGCAAGGACTGTTCATGATCCCGGCGATCAATGAGGCCCCTTTTACAATGTTTTTCCTGATCTTTATATAATTGGACTCTGACCATATCAAATGACCCAAGAATCAGAATGCTTGAAATAATCCATGGGAAATTCAGGATCCTGAAATGGAGGTACTGTACCATAAGGCCATTGAAATAATGGTTCCTGCTACAAATCAAGAAATCAAACATCTGAAAATGTCAGAAACATCGATGGTTCCCATAATAAAAGCCAGGCTGCCCGCGCCACGGAGGCAAATCACCTTCAAAACAATGGGAGCCAACAAGCGCCAACAAATAGGCGGGCTTTAGCCTCCAGTAAACATACAAAAAGAGATGGAAAATCCACCATGGATACCCATGGATTTCCATAGCTATATTCGTTTACTGAAGGCCACCCCCAAAAAAAATTGCCAACAAACCTCCAAAAAGAGATAGGATATACCATGATCTACCAAATAACCAATCAAAACCATGCGCAAATGCGAATGTGAACCAACCAAAAACGGTGGGTTGACCCGTTTTAAAACATGGGAAATCAGCAACCAAAACACTGACACTTTTTGAGTTCGTGTCGCCGGCCTGGCGCTGCAAATCTGGCCGTCATTAAGGGCTGCACGTTCTTTGGACCCAAAGAAAAAGCTCCTCCCGCCTTGTCGGTCCATGGGTGTGGAGCATCGAGGTAATAAGTGGAAATAATTATGATAAGCTCCTAAGTTGGGATATAACCCATAACCATGTTTTTTTCTCAGATTCTATGTTTGTTGGGATAGGGGGTTCTTTTTCACGCATGGTTTTGAAAAAGGATTTAGTAGTGGAACTGCAACACAAAGTAGTTACAGTAGTCTAAACTAGCTAGGCTAAGTGTTGGAATTGTGGTGTATATCTATAGGTGTGGTTATAAACCAACGAACATCACTTGGGGGCCCCACCTTGTAGCATATGCAACTGGCGGATATTGTTTTTCATGGGGAAAAAACACGTCTACAGTATGTTTATGTGCATTTCACGGGGACAGTGCAAGAGATAATGGCGGGGGAAGCTCATCTTCACACTGTTTTGAAGGCAGAAACATGAAGGAAAAAACTGAATTTATCATAAATCATAATTTATCAATGGACAATTCTGTTCAATAGGAAAAATGCCACGCTTTAACATAGCGATCCCAACCGATGTGAAGATCATCTACAAATAGAGCCAGCCTGGGATGCAAGTTGCATCCATACATAGACACCATCATGTGACAGATGGGGGTTGTTCTTTGTTTATATTAAGCCAGTGGGAAAAAAACATGGGAGGAAGCATCATTGGAAGGGGGTCGACTTGGTGATTTTACCCAACTAGAACAGAAGTGCGATGCAAGTTGTGAGCTAAGCCACGGAAAGTTGGGACTTAAAACATAGGAACATTGGGTTTTACCTGTGCGGATGGGGATTTCCGCGAACAACCAATAGCTTGGTGCACCGAGGAACAGGGCAAGGATCGAGCAAAAAAAACATCTTGTGCCGCAGAGATTATGTTGGTGATGTTGCTATTGCTTCACAAGCATCTTAGTGTTTCGTGCATGTTCTTTGTCATCTTGCATGTTCTTTGCCATAATTGAGGAAACTGTAGAATTCCTAAGAACAATCTGGCATGACCCAATAAGCACGGGAATACAATCACTGACATGCAGAAATACACCGAATATTTCCAGCAATACTGGGTATGTAGCCAATTGAAGACGAGGATATATCTGGATTATCCTGGAAGGCAATCCCAAGCTGCATGCAACTTCTTGCCAAGAAAATCTTCAGAATCCTTGCATCGGCTCTTAGATAAACTGAACTGCAACAAGCAACTGCCACAAAGAATTCGGAACACCATCACCATCTCACCATCATCATCATCATTAACAATGATAGTTATATATATATTAGTTAAACTAATGACAATAATTTCTTATTATCATCAGCAGCAACAGCAGCAGCAGCTCCAGTTCCCAGGTGTGCCATGGCCATGGCTGGCCGCCTGCAATCCCAGGGCTGCTGAGATGAAGAAGATGAGGATCACCGTGTAGAAGGGGCCTGGAGGATCCACCGGAGCCGGTGGAAGCTTGGAAAACACTTGGAATTTTGGGACGCCTGGGACTGCGCTGCGGCCTGCAATGTCCGGGAAGGTCCATGCCATCTTAATGGACAAAGTGGTCACGGTGACCACCATCCTGACATGGAACAAGTCATCAAGCCTTGACCAAGACCCGCAATGTCGTGGATGCCATGTTTCATGATCTAAGCTGATACAACTTATATATATATATGTATATATATATATATATGTATATATATATATATGTATATATATATTACACATATTGTATACATACATCATACATATGTATATATAATGTGCATATATCTATATATGTATATCTATATTCAGTACATACATATAGATAAAGAATGATGTAAACATCTACTTGTGTAGGAAGATTATCTTAAACAAATCTCAATAATAGTGGTTTCAGCATGTTCTTGCGAGAAATCACCCCAGATCTGGGACAAATACCTGCAGCCAAAATGGCTCTTTTAAACTTTTCTGTTCCGCTTCAGAGGACGTGTGCGAGTGTGCGCGCGTGTGTGTGTGTGTGATACCCGTATGAATATATACCTTAGCACGTTTGGCATTGGCCATTTCATTTGGAGATCCATAATTGTGCGCCATAGCGGCTATCACCATCCGAATCAGCAGGTGTCCGACTTCTATGGCTTAGCAACCAATATCTTCAGTCGCATATCCTGAGTGTATAATGTGTATGTATACATATATATATATATATATACATATTTTAATATTATCACTATTATTATTAGTAGTAGTAGTAGTACTAGTAGTAGTAGTAGTAGTAGTAGTAGTAGTAGTAGTAGTAGTATTGCTGTTACCACTGTTATTATTATTGTTACTATTGTTGTTATTATCAACATTATTATAAATAAAAGTATTATTGTTACTTATTATTGATAGGTATCGTTACTATTTTTTTGTTACTATTATCATTGCATGTAGACTTATACAGTGTGTATGTAAATGTGTACGTGTATATATATATATATGCACATGAATATACGCAGCATGCTGCCATACATCATACATGTTTTGACACAACACCAGCAAAAACAGAGCTGGTCTGCAGCCGTGACTCATGATGGCGCTGATGGACACAGGAAAGTCAATCACTTCCTACCCAGGGGGATCCCAGGGGATCCCAGGGGGATCCCAGGGGGATCCCAGGGGCCATCACTGGAAAAGGATCTGTTGTCGGCGCAACTGCGGGTCTAACCAAAGTAGGAACCTGTGGGGATTTGAGCCAAACTTACCGCACTCTGAGCCAGTCTTTTTGGGGCATTTTACCAACAATCATGGGGTCAAATATCAACCAATGCCGGGCTAATCAGCACTGATACTTTTTGCATATACCAACACACTATAGCTTTTAGTAGCCCAAACTGGCCCCGTTGGGACACACAGTGTTGGCAGGTCCACGATTTTTGCCGATCCTTGGCAGGACAGTGAAGGTAGGAGAAAGAATGTTTCTCGAGGGGTCGTTTGGGACGATTGCTTGTGGCTATATCCCAGTTCGTAAGTGGTTATGAATCAAATATTGCTGGGTGTGTGTGTATATATATATATACTATGTGTATATATAACTTGTGTATATATATATACATGTACATCCCATGTATGACTTGGTGATGATATTTTTATGACCCACTTAGCCCCTGCGGCCCGCACTTCCCAGTGAGAAGATCAGAGAATGTAATGCTGTCTGATTTGCACAATGGTGGTTCAACCCATATTTTATATGCTTAAAAGTCCCAATGGTTGTTGCTTAAACTCCCCTATTCGATGCCTACGTCCCGTAAGATATATATATATATATATATGTATATATGTATGTACCTACATATGTATATATATATATGTAGGCATGTACCTGTATTGTTGGCAAAACCTTGAAAATCCTCCCCACATATTGCGCCTGCATGGCCAGGGCAGAGATGATGGTCCATCCAGCCAGCACGGTGGGAACCCCCAGGTGCTGTCCCGCCGTCACCACCGTCCAGCCATCCGACCTGTGGAAAACGCCCTTGAGAAACGGAGTCAAAATCGAGGAAAAAACTGGGAATGTATCGGTATAGATGATGTAAGCACCATTGGCGTTAAGCAACATGAACAAGGAATGAAAGCAGGAATGAAACCAGGAAGGATTGTTTTTTAAACAGGTGAGATAAATAATTAACACCATATTCTGACCCAAAACGGATGAAGTTTCACGGATTCAACAACAAAACAGCGAAAGGATTGGGCTCAAAGGGTAAGAAATGAGGAATCTATCCAAAAAAAATGTTTTGACAGGGAGAAGTGTGGATTGACCTATAAAAGGTATCCCAATTTTGGATGGTTGTGGGGTCTCAAATTTTAGGAGAGACAACCTTTTGAGACAAAACTCATATCATCCCATATCAATCATTGGTTCAATCGCTTCGAACAATTTGATCATGGAAAAAATGTTGTGGAAACTTTGAAACCCCAAGAATCCAATGACCATTGTTGGCTTCAACAATTTTCCAATTAAGGTTCCAATGAAATGATGGTTCCAAATGTTGGTTTAACATCAAAATGGTGGTAAAACCCAAAGATGGTAAACACCATGATGGTAAACATCTTGAAATCATGGTGACATGGTTAACCATGGTAAGCATTCTTGCAGATTATAAAGAGTTGAAATCTCTAAATGCTTTCCCAAAGCTGGTTTATCTATGATGTTCAGCAAACTAAACATAACTAAACCGTCTAAACCATGGTTTCCAGTGCAATGTTATCAAACCCATGGCTGGGACCCGTGGCTGGGACCGTAAACATCGGTCCAAACCCCCCATCAAGGCCAGGGAGCAGCACAGTGGCCAGCCGCCGACCCGACCAGTACAGCAGAGTCGCGAGACCTGAGGCGTTCGCGAGACCCGACGGCCGTGGATGGCAACGACGGCCGTGGATGCCGGGCCTGGGCCTTTTGAAAAGCGACGCGAGAAAATGAAGACATTGAAGAGTGATGATATTTTGGCCAAAAAAAGTTTCAGGAAAATTATTTATGCGAATGAACATCTGGATGCAAAATTGCTGGGGACCACGCAGTGTAAAAAGGGAACCAGATCAACCCAGCCGGTGCCAACTTTAGTTCCATCATTTATGCGGGGGCCTGTGAATTGGGGCTCCAATCATCCCAAATGATGATGAATGATGATCATTTGGAATCCTAAATCATGAAAACCCACAACTTAACTATACCTGAGTACTTAGTCATGTCATCTATTAGCAGTTTCCCAGGGTTTTGGTGGGGACCCCATCCTTGGATACCCCACTGAGATCCTGACTTAGTCAGGATCACTTGCAACATCAATATCTTTGCCCAGCTCATGGTTTGGTGATAAACATCAATTCCACCAGTAATAGAAGATAATATGATGTTTATCTATAAGTTGATTGAATTGATAATTCAACCAGATAATCAATAATCATGGGTTGATGTACTTAGATAATATATACTGTAAATATATAATCTAAGTCTATCTAAGTACATCAACCCATGATTTTGGTCGATCGACTTGGAGGATCATCTCGTTAAAGTTGGTGACCCCCTGGTCTTCCGTTCTTTCCAACTGGGCAGCCCGCGGGCTGCCCGTCTCGCAACCAGTTACTGGGATGATCCATGGTTATTCCTAGGATCACAAGCCCAGAAACGGTTGCAGTTTCTGTCCGTTTCAACGGTGGAAACCACCTCGAAATGAGATCGAAAGGTTTCCTGAGGCGTCACCGGGGTTGAGTTGTCACCAGGGTTGAGCCATTAAGCAAGATGATAAATAAGGTGATCTTTGGGCCTACCGGCAAGCCAGCACGACTTGGGATGAACACATGTCGTTGGTGATAAATAGTCCGGTCGCCTGAAAAGAAAAAGTAGATAAACAGTCTCAAAGAATGGAGATACTTTGGATATAAATCAAATCCATAGTATATAAATCCATAGTATATAAAGTAGCTCACCGACAAATCCATAAATATCTGGGTTGGAAGCTACAACTATCCGGCGAGTCAACAATATCCGTGCTGATCACTGACTGCCATAAGATCTCCGCTGATCGATTGTCGGGAGCATAAGGAATGAGCTGACGTCAGCATCATTGGGAACCGCAACAACTACAAGCGCTTGGGCATGGGTCAAAAATCACGCTAACCTGCTGGAAAATATTGCTAAAATGCTGGCGAGATTCAAATGGATAAATGGATGATGCTGGAATATGTGTTGACCCAACTTTGGGGACGTTTCATGTTGTCCCTCAACCACTGCTGACCGGACCGCAACTATTGAGTGCCCATTGGTCCGACTGCAATTGCATGTATGTGAAGGACCGTGGCACAGAGACAGTTCCTAAGGTGTGGTACTGGCGACTGGCTGATTTTGCATGATTCTGAAGCAAAATTTGGCCCCCCCTGTCTATTGCTGGAAATCAATGATATGGTTGACAAGCCTTTGATACAATAAATGGTTGTATCCCCATCAAATATCTCATTTCAATGGTTAATGATGGTTAACAATCGTTAATAATGGTTTACAATCGTTAACAGTGATTCATAATGGTTAATAATCGTGGTTAATCTTCCATCAAATATCCCGAAGGCAAATTTCGCCTCCCCCAGCCATAGACCAAGCTTCATAGCGCACCGAAAGGATGCCCGGAAAGATCTTATGTTTGTCCAGGACGTGATAGATATGTCGTAAGGCCTGCGGGTTTGGGGGTTTAGCGACCGGTGGGTGGGTATAAAACCAGGCATTCTATGAGATGGTTGTTGGAAGAAAGGTGTTTTCATGAGATTTACGGGGAATATCATGGAGGATGCAATGGGGATATGTGTCCAATAATATGATGTGGCTTTGTTGAAAACGGAGGATATACCCGAAACATTGCCAGTTGGAGGGACACGCGCCTAACCCCGTACCAATTCCACGTTCTTAACCCCGCACAGCGTTATACTTAACCCCGAACCAGCAGTTCATCTTTAACTATGAACAACCACCAAGAATCCGGTAAATAAGGCTTTAAACTCATGCATTGGATTGTTGTTTAACATTGTAATCATGGCTTTAACCACGAACAACCACGTATTCAACTTTGGGGGCATCCCCTATTTTGAGACAACTACCCATGCATCAAGTACAATACGTCAGCCACTGGGGATGTCGTGGGCATTGGTCAACCATGGTGGTATGTTCCCGATTCCCGTTGTCCCATGTACACATTCGGCAACTACTCACAGTAATCACTTACGTTAGTGGTTGGGATATGGTTTTTAGGTACAAGAGATATGTATGTATACATGTACAGAATATACAATCAAATACAATATGATAGATGTGGAATATCCCAATTTCATCTGGCACCTCCAAGTGGTTTTTCCCCAATTTTTGGACAACATATATCCAAATATCCCAGAATGGTCCCTTTATATTCCGGATAAAATTGCCAATGAATGGTATTACTATATATTCCAATTACATATATAATATTATATATATATGTGTATGTATGTAAACCATGACTATCCCACTATCTCACGATATCCCCGTTTTCAGGCACACTCAAACTCACATTGTTGGTTGGCCATGACATTCCCTATTCGATGGCCATTTCAACTACCTAAAATGGAGCTACCTACCATGTAAGGGCATATGCTCCAAAATATGGCCAGAAATATGCCACAGTACCTCAATTTCTAATTGGCTTATGGGTGATTAATGGCTATAACTACCGGTACAACTGTGGGTATTAATAAGTGGTTTACAGGCCCCTCCATATGATTGATCTATGGTATTCTCATGAAAAATGGGCCAGGAATAGTATTCCTATGGAAGCCGAAGATTCAGTGAATATCATGAATAGTCTATCATTCTATCAAGGCACCTCATGAATATCAATATTATCTGGTTGGTGGTTTCAACCCCTCTGAAAAATATTCGTCAAGTTGGAGTATTCTTCCCAATATATGGAAAAATACAAATCATGTTCCAAACCACCAATCAGTTATTAAATACTGGTATCCTGATGAATCTTGAGCTACTTGGCATCATATTTTCAGACACCTCCAAGGTGCCTGCTGCGCGTGCAGCCCGTGCACGGCAATCGCCAGATCCGCCAACAGCACTGCCAGAGTCAGCAGAAAGGCGGCGACCAGGCCGCCTGCGAAAAGCAACCACGACTGGGAGAATGGGAGGAAGAAGATTGCCAATATGGGGTTTATATAATGATTGAGAAATATTTGATGGGACATTTATCTATATACAGTGTATATTAATTTGACAATATTGGATATAATATGGTGTGGTAAGCCGAATAATACACCTCCAATAAGGATGTATTTCTGCAAAGTCATGGGCGATGGTTTATTTTGGGAACTGCCACAGATAAGCCATATACATAATCAGGGAAACTTCACAATATGTATATAGAGATATACACATAACTGAGGTAGCCGACAAAATATGCGGATCAACTATCAAACAGATGATTCGAATTCGTTACAGATAGCGGAAAGGGATTACTATCATTAAAAAATTGCACTGCAATGGCTACTGAAATATCAAATACTGCATATATGAGTTTGTCTGAAAATAACGTACCAAATCCAATGGTTTACCATGATTCTCACTGCTGTTTCTGAGGGTCAATCCCCCATCAGACACCCATATAAACTAGCATTCGCATGGGTCAGGAATGTGTGTGTATATTTTCTGAAAGGGAATCCAAGGTGGTTCCTCAGGTTTGCCCGCTTTCTTGGACGTGCGCGACCCAGTCCCGAAAGAATGAGAGGATATACCCCCAGTTGGGTTGCTCAAACTCCCAATTCTTGAATGGTTTGTCAAAATATGTCAAAATGTGGTATTTCACCCTAAACGTGTGGTCAGAATGGTTTTCAGGTTTCACCCTTGTAAGCCAGGAAGGTTTGCTGGTTGCTGGTGACTAGAATGGTGATTTATGGGAGATCAATGGTAGTGCATGTAACAGGTTAACGGTTAATGTATGTTAATGTCATTGCACTCTGGATAAATAAAAAAACACTGCTTTGCTGGAAAATCCCCAAACATAGTTCCATTATTTTCGTTTGTTTTGGTGCACATTTAGTTCTCGAATTTCCGAGGCAGCCATGTTTGATTTCAGCGAAGGGTAATTGTCACCGATGCCAAAAAAAAATGTGTCGTGTCTAAGGGGCATCTTATGGGAATCTTGTGGACCTATTTCTTGATTATTTTATTTCAGCTTGACAGTATAACAGCAACCCATTCGACCCATCGGGGATGAACATGCACTGATTCGTCGTTGGGGATTCCAGGCCCTTGGCCATGGGAATCTGTCCATGCCGGCAACATGTCGATGAGTCATTTCATCTTGCTGATAAGCCACTTCTAGTTTACCTCAGGTTCGGATAGTCAAAATCAAACCGGAATCAGATCTATAGACATCTATATCATGTACGTTTTTCTGACAACGTGCCTGCCTAGCCCATCTTTCTTCCCACCATGACCTAGGAATTTAGCAAACTGTTAGATCTCCAGAGGGTAAACCTATCAGTTTAATCATCCTTAATGGATGATCATTACCTAATTGAATCTAATTGATCTCATGATCATCAACCAGGATCCAGCTGATTTTGATTTGATATATTCATCACCATGAATCATTCACCATTAACTCACGTTTTTTTTCTTAATCCTTTGGTCCAAAAACGTCGCATCCCTTCGCTTCGTGCCTTGCATGTAGCCGTGCCAGAACCCCCGGCGCAGCAAGAAGCCGCGCAGCGCGAAGATCAGCGGCACCAGCTCCGTCAGCAGCACCAACGAGGCATCCACCTACGACCAATATCCGATGCCGGAGACGCCACTCCGTCGGTTTAGTTGGGGGATTCAGAGGGGTTAATGATGGTTAATGATGGTTAATGTCATAGTTTCATAATGTCAAGTATGATAGTTATATTTCATTATCGTGGTGAATCACGATAGTTCATGGTGATTGTTAATGGTGGAGAATGATCATTGATGTTAGTAAAAGAATGTCAACCAACCATATTTTGATGGCTTATACAGTACCACCCGTTTATGGTAAAATTGGGGGATGGTTCTTTGTTGCTTTACTAACATTTATCAAAACGCAAATGGCGGGTAAGTTTTTCGACTGTCTGTTTGGTGTTGTTCCCGTGGTTGTGAAAATCCGCTTCGCCTTTGGGAGTTTTAGTATACCACCATATAGCCCAAAATAAAACACCTGTCTTTCGTGTATGAAAATTGGCGATGGATGTATAGATATAGATAACATTTTTAAAAAATAAATGAAACTGTAGTCACTCAAATGGAAAGGAAAAAAACTACCACCTGAACCCAAGAATATTTGTAGCTATGGATGTTCATTTCCAATCATATTCAACTGTAGGTTTGACCCATTATCACATCAAATAAAAAAGGTCGTTTTATATAGTTCATCCAGATGATGTTCCCATTGCATCCTAGAAATCCCGATTTTTGATGATTAAATCCTATTACCCTCTGGTTATTTAACATAGCCATGGAAAATGGCCCATTTATAGATGGTTTACCTATTAAAAATGGTGATTTTCCATGGCTATGTTAAATAACCAGAGGGTATATTCCCATTAATATCCCCCAATGTCATCATATCTTGGGTTACATCCCCATTATACCACACACTATATCCCTCGTTATACCCCAACCATATCCCTGTAACATAGCACCTTCACAAAAAACACTGTATATACATACATGTAAATATAGGAAATGTTAAAGTATATACAGTTACTTACTTATATGCGCTTGGCTTTATATTCCGGTACCCATAAAATAGTTGGTTCCATCCTCCATTGATCGATAAACCGCATATCCCAACCAACCTTCAAAAACATAAAACACATCAAATCACTTCAAATCACTAAAACACAAGATAAATTAAAAGAAACAACAAATAGATCGAGAAAAGCTCAAGTAGCAGCAACTAGTAGACAAATGAAATACCCTCTGGTAAACGTTTACATAACGGAAAATCATAATAATGGATAAGTCCACTATTTCTATGGCTATTTTCAATAGCTATGTAAACGTTTACCAGAGAGTAACGCCAAACCACGTCTCGATCAACGCCAAGTCGCCAGCTCGCAGCTGCTGCGCGCCGGCGCCAGGCGTCGGTCGCGTTGCAGCGCTGCGAGTAGCAGGGCCAGGCACCTGGACGACGATGTTACCGACATGTTACATGACATATACATTACATAGATATGTGTATGATGTGTGTATGCATACCACATATATCTATACCATATATATATAGATATATAGATATATATATATATATATATATATAAATAGAGATGATGATCTGTGATTACATGATGATCTGTGATTACATTACATAGATATGCATACACAAATACCACAGATTGAAATCAAATAAGAAGAAGAAGAAGAAGTCAACCCATGTAGCTGTTACGCTTGGTTTGGATCCTGAGGATAAAGCTGGTCGTAATCTTCCCTAATCCTAGGATCAACCGCCGACCCAAACCATGCAATCTTGGGTTCAATAGTGATCGATGATACTAGAACGGAGAATGAAAGATTATGATATATCAAATTTTGCTAAATGCAATATGAACGGCATGATCTTGAAAACAACGTAGTAGTGAATATTCTGGGTTGGTGATCATGATAATGATGGCAACAATAATGGTAATGGTGGACTGCAATGTAAGGATGATAATGGTGACAATAATATTGACGGATTGTAGTATAGTGATAGCAATGTATATATGATAATGATCATAACCAACAAATATATATATGTATATATATATTAAACACTAATCACATTAACCATCTATCATGTGGATGGGAGTCTCTGACTGTAGCTCCTTGCTTCCTCATGGCTGATAGGGAACACCAAATTCAAGGCTTCCTAGACATTCAGCTGTCAACCATCTAGATTTTTTGATTATTTTGGAAAAGAAAAACCATCTGGGGATCTTGCTCCCGCACTTATACTATTGGGGATGTTCAACGGTCTTTCCTCCATTTATGAAGTGTTGGTGGGTGTTCCGAAGATATGCCATTTTCTCCTCCTGGATCAACTGCAATCGAGACCAGTTGAACGAACGAGGCATATACGATTTGAGTTTGCCCAAATGAGCATCAGCCATTGCGAACAGTGGAGGCTTGGACACGGTGGTCTGTCTTTCTAGTCGATTTGATCTCTAGGTTGGAGTTTTCTTCCCCGTTTCCAACATTTACCATGGGCTTTAATTTAGGAAGCTGGTCCGCAGGTGTCGTTCTCAATTTGAATTTGTCTCAAGCCTTACCTGATTCACCTCGGTCCCCAATAACTGCCTGGGGTCTGCTTTCCGCTTGCGTCGCCAAGTTGTGGGGCCCATCTGGTTCCTGTGTCCCCAATGTTTGGGCCATTCTCATCTTATACGGTTCTCACCGCCTTCGGAAGGGCCGTTCAGGGCCCCGTTCGCCATCGTTCGCCAGATGGTTTCCTGATTGGTGTCAAGTCCCATCGTAATAGATCCATCTTTTTTCGGTGCTGCGAGTTGTTACCATGAAAATCCAACGAGTTCAGCCAAAATCTCGTGGGAGTTCACCACTCTGTAGCGAGAAAAAATGTTCGAACTTGGCCAAATTTGGTGGCGATTTTTTACGGTGAAAACGATTAAATCAGAAGAAAAATGGTGAGTTTTTTCTGCAAAAGTTGAGATCTTGGCATAGCGGTGCCAGGATGTGGCCCTTTTGTGGCTTGGATTTCACCAATGAAACTTTGGGGGAGAAGAATACCACTTCAATCAGCAAGGTGGAGAATTATAGGTACACTTGGACAGCCCATCGGATCAGATGCCACTCAATAGTTTTGTTTTGGGTTGAGTAACCAACCCAACCCAGATTTTCCTAGACAAAATGTCACCACGAACAGCCACAACATGTCACTCCAGATAGCTTCTCCAATTTCACCTCGTGGCTAAAAATATGGATGATATCACCAAATTTTAGTGAAAATCACAGTGGCTGATCTTTTTTGGCAAGTGTTATCTCCAGTTTTCGGATACCCTCTGCTAATTTGTTACAGTTTGCGAACTTGAAAATGGCCCTAATCGAAATAGTTGATTTACCGAACTTAAAGATAGTGATGTTCCATATAAATCACCATTTTCCCATGGTTTTCCCATGGTTTTCCTATTAAAAATTGTGATTTTCCTATGGTTTTCCTATGTAAACGTTAGAGGATAAGCCACCCGTTGGTCCCGGCGCCAAGTCGCCACAATAAGGGTGGACGGTCGATGGCGTCTATGACCTCGGAGGGCCCGTCTGTTGCCCAACGAGAATTGCCCATAGATTAGATAATAACAACAATATTTATAGCTATTAGATGCTACTAGATGCTATTAGATGCTATTAGATGCTATTAGATGCTACTAGATGCTATTAGATGCTATTAGATGCTACTAGATGCTATTAGATGCTATTAGATGCTATTAGATGCTACTAGATGCTATTAGATGCTATTAGATGCTATTAGATGCTACTAGATGCTATTAGATGCTATTAGATGCTATTCGATGCTATTAGATGCTATTAGATGCTACTAGATGCTACTAGATGCTATTAGATGCTATTAGATGCTATTAGATGCTATTAGATGCTACTAGATGCTATTAGATGCTAATATTAGATGCTATTAGATGCTACTAGATGCTATTAGATGCTATTAGATGCTATTAGATGCTACTAGATGCTATTAGATGCTATTAGAGGCTATTCGATGCTATTAGATGCTATTAGATGCTACTAGATGCTACTAGATGCTACTAGATGCTATTAGATGCTATTAGATGCTATTAGATGCTACTA
>Ga0126342_10008151_pt1 | contig 18745 bp, 13 predicted proteins | sample Cyp1metagenome_FD_92528 | JGI IMG/M metagenome (GOLD analysis project Ga0126342, IMG submission 92528) | Coral microbial communities from Lord Howe Island, Old Settlement Bay, Australia - Cyphastrea 1 metagenome | ecosystem: Host-associated > Invertebrates > Cnidaria > Coral ...
GTTGTTGTTGTTGTTGTTGTTGTTGTTGTTGTCGTTGTTGTTGTTGTTGTTGTTGTTGTTGTTGTTGTTGTTGTTGTTGTTGTTGTTGTTGTTGTTGTTGTTGTTGTTGTTGTTGTTGTTGTTATATTCGTTGTTACTGTTGGTGCCATTAACATTGTTATAGTGTTCTTGTTATAGCTTGTACGAGTGTATATAATATAATATTTGAAATAATATCTATACATATACGTATAATATATTTTCTATAGATATATGTATGTAGATGCACGCCATCAATGACCACATCATCTAGGATGGTACCGCCACGGATAGTCATCCAACATCCTTAGTATCTTTATTAACATGGTCTCTAGAAAGTACATGAATGGACACATCTTCCACTGTCGAAACAGCTGCAGGTGTGGCCATGGCAGCAGGGGCCTTCCTCTAGGTCAAATCAGCCCTCACCACAGCATTTAGCCATCTCAGTTCTCTCCCAAAGGCCATTATCACAAAATGAGATGAGACTTGCAAAATATATGTGTACATATGTGTTTGCAAATACATATGGATCCATATAGGGTATCTCCCCGATGTTTGCAGAGTCCATCCCCCTCTGTTTACGCCACTCAATCCTATCAGAGTTGCCCCCGCCTTCATAGCTTTGCCTCTCATCACAGCGGCCTTTCACAAGTCCCAACACCATGGCCGTGGCAATTCCCAGTGACTTCCCAGGGTATAAACAAACCATCCCGAACTGGAGGTTTATAGCGGTTTACCACAACGCACATAAAACGATCACATCATCTGCTTCTCGATAGTCATCTCCATCCACCGGCCTTTGAAGCACTTTTTGCTTTCGCTTTGGCCATGGCTTTTCTTCCAACAACCTCCGTGTATGATGTCTCTACTGCTACATGTGGATATATGGTTCAATCTTCTTTTATCTTTGCATCAACAAAAAAACAGCTCAATTCGTGGCATCAACCATTCATTTTGGGAATGCACCAGATCTAGGTCCATACCCATGCCATGTCATGGCAGTCGGAAGTCCCACCTTGACAGCAAGGTTTCTTCTTTTTCCTCTTGGCCGGCCAACCTGTTCCTTGCCCCATGGACTCAGAGCAATGTCAGGTCAGTTCTGTGAGGAAACAACATCCAGCTGAGCTAAGCCATTTCTTGACGTTCAAGTCCAATTTGTTGTTGTTTAGACCCACAAAAGTACAAAAGTGTCAGCCTTCGTGTTCTTCGCTTTGGCTTTAGCAGTGGCTTCTGCCTTGCTTGGCACAGCTGTAGCCGTTTAAAGCAGGGCTTTTTGTGGTTTTGGGGATATACATTTACTGCAAAGATTCACTATTTACTACATTATGACATTCATATGTATGTATGTATGTTCTTTTAACCACTACTGTTTGTGCATTTGTGTATTTCTTTGTCTACTAAATCCATGTTTCTCTGTACAATGACCGACCCAGCCACCTATCTGTCTGTCGGAGGCCCCTACCTTTGCGGTTGGTCCCCTGCGATAGCGAACGCGGCCCCTGCCGTCGCTGAAGATGTTATCTGGTTGATTTTCGCTGGCATGTATACAGTGCATTGAGCGAAAGTTTGATTGTCGATGTGGAAGATTGTGGAAGTATATTATGATAATGCACATGGACCTGTTTCTCCGAAATTGGTATAGGTTGGTATAGAAATTGTGTTTATCAATATACCAATCAATATTGTATTATACCATCCTATACCATCAACCATATGTGTTATCAATAATTGGCATCATATGTGTTTATAATATATTGTATGATCAATCTGCATGAGCAACATAACTGGTTGATAGCAGGGGACTGTGGGTGTATGTTCCATGGTGCATGGTATGTGGAGTATGGTCATGCATCCCTTGATGGGAATACTTAATACTTATGATGGGATATTGATGGATATTGTAGATGTATACATGTATATATATATATATATGTACATCCCTGATAATGGATTGATGAATATTGATGACCATTCCACAACTTGGGGTGCATCGATCCAACTTTTAACCATGCCACATATGGAATGAAGCATCCATGCAGGTCATTGAAAAAGATGTGCTAGCTGATTGGTAGTTTCGGAATCTAGCAAAGCATACCAAGGGGTATCCAATGGATGTATGTGTCACAATGTGTCACATCATCCATTTTTTCGGGATGCATCGACCATGAGGAAGGAAGGAAGGCCGGGCCCCATATCATATAACTTATGGGGGTAACAGAATCCCATAATTCGTCACTCGGGCACCACGCCTGAAGCACTCCACTGCCCCCCGATTGCCTGAACCCGGGGCAACGATTCAAACACAAATCAGTGACGGTGCTAGATATCTAAAACCGAGAACATGTTTTGTCTGAAAAATTCGGGAACATGTTGGGAAATTCTCTGAAGCCGCTGGTGAACCGCGATCTTCGCTATTGTTTGATGGCCTTTTGCGATCGTGTGGGGGTATAAATCATGTTTAGACTCACCCATATGAGTGAAGGTCAAAATGAAGGGACCCACTCAACTTCAACCCATGCTCAAGTTTGAAATTGACCACATCAACCCTTTTTTTCTTGTGAATCTTGGGGCGCCACATTCTTGCGACAGTCCAACTGCAGCCAACTCAGTTCTGGACCAAAGATAGCTGCTGAGATCTTGTGCAATGACCTGCGAGTGGGTTTGGGGTGTCTCAACCCTCGGACGCTAAAATTCTGGTAGTATACCAGGTATACCACATAATCAGTATGATTTTTGATATATGCTCAGAATATCTTATAAAGCATGTTCATTCTTGAGTTTACCGCATGAGTCTGGGAACTCCCTTGGGTGATTTTTCAAGGTCCTCAAATGTCTCACTCATTCGCCATCAGCCCCTGCACCACCATATTTTTGCCAAGCAGCACTGGAGTGACTGGTGTCGTCTCCCCAACAGACCCATCTGTTGCAGGCTGACCTTCGATGGACGTTCCAATGAGTTTCGTTTTTTCCCATTCATACAGTACCATTCACGATGGATGTGATTCCAAGGTTTGCTTCCACCTTTGAGTTCCACTGTTTGGTTCGCCTTCGCGGTTCCACTTTTTTTGTCCAAATTCAAGTATATAAATATAACTGGGTATAAATATATATATATATACATATCACTGTATTGTATACAAAGCATATATATATATACACATACATGTGTGTATATATATATATATAAGTAGAGCCCCCGCAAGGCGGGTGGCGGAAGTTTCCAGGTTTAAGAAGTGTAACGCTATAGGATCCGAAAACAAGGTTTGCCTATAGGAGCTGCGGCAGACTTCCATGTTTTTTTCCGGGACTTCTGACCTCTTGTTGCAAATTGTGAAGCCACATCTCAGCTCTTCCAACGACTTCTCACCTCCCGTCATCTCTTTTCAACGATTCTCATTTCTGTGCACATCTTCTTGACTTTCATCACCTCTCTTTTCATCTCTCTCCTCTCCTCTCAACGCCTTTGAACTCGTGTTGGCTAACCTCACCTCAGTTCCACCTGTCCATTTTCTTCTCCGCCCAGTCGAAGTGACACAGTCACACAGTTGCAAACTTTCTTGTTCGGGCCAGTTGAATTGCCTTTCCATTCGATCATGGCTTTCAACATTCGATTTTGTTATCATTCTCGTGTCATGTGCTATCATTCAATCCTACTGGACTGTTGGCTGTTACCTGTGGGTCCAACGTTCAAGCACGCTTGGGCGGCAGCATTTTTTCCAGGCGCGCATGCCAACATGAGCGTGAGCAGAACAGCTGCACTGCACGCTCCCCGCTGAAATACCTGACAGCCAGATCACGTCTATGCAGGCTTGGGACAAACATGCCACTTCAACATGCCAGCATGAGCGTGAGCAGAACAGCTGCACGCTCCCCACTGAATACCTGACAGCCAGATCACGTTTATGCAGGTTTGGAACAAACATGCCACTTAAACATGCCAACATGAGCGGGAGCAGAACAGCTGCACGCTCCCCGCTGAATACCTGACAGCCAGATCATGGCTATGCAGGTTTGGAACAAAAGAAGAACAGCTGCACGCTCCCCGCTGAATACCTTACAGCCGAGTCACGTCCATGCAGGTTTTGACCAAACATGCTCCTTAAACATGCACCTTCTCCGCTGAATGCCTGACAGCTAAGTCACCTCTATTGAGGTTTCGAACAAGCAGGCCACTTAAACATGCCAAAATGAGCATGAGCAGAACAGCTGCACGCTCCCCGCTGAAATACCTGACAGCCAAGTCACGTCTATGCAGGTTTGGAACAAACATGCCACTTAAACATGCCAACATGAGCGTGAGCAGAACAGCTGCACGCTCCCCGCTGAATACCTTACAGCCAAGTCACGTCCATGCAGGTTTGGAACAAACATGCTCCTTAAACATGTACCTTCCCCGCTGAATGCCTGACACTTAAGTCACCTCTATTGAGGTTTCGAACAAGCAGGCCACTTAAACATGCCAAAATGAGCGTGAGCAGAACAGCTGCACGCTCCCCAGTGAATACCTGACAGCCAAGTCACGTCTATGCAGGTTTGGAACAAACATGCCACTTAAACATGCCAAAATTGAGCATGAGCAGAACAGCTGCACGCTCCCCGCTGAATACCTGACAGCCAGATCACGTCTACGCAGGTTTGGAACAAACATGCCACTTAAACATGCCAAAATGAGCATGAGCAGAACAGCTGCACGCTCCGCTGAAATACCTGACAACCAGATCACGCCTATGCAGGGTTCGAGCAAACATTCACTTAAACATGCCACCATGGGCATGAGCAGAACACCTGCACGCTCCCTGCTGAATACCTGACAGCCAGATCACGTCTATGCAGGTTTCCGGCAAACATGGCATGTAAACATGCCAACATGAGCGTGAGCAGAACAGCGTCGCAACACATGCAAAACACAATCAGCAAAGAGAACAAGTCAACCTGGAACCTTCAGTTCCACTGCGCGCGCAAATCGAACCGGAATCGACGACAAAGCGAGGATCGCAGCACCCGTCGCGCAAGCGAGCCTACTTTCAAAAAAAAGTAAACATCCGTTTACCTGAAAAAAACACCATGTTTCCTGCAAATCTCAACATTCAAATCGCATCCTCGATGTATCACTTCCAATGCGATCTGCCAAAAGTGACTTGCAAAACGCAATCATACTCGCAAGACGGCGCTGCAGAACAAGTACCCTTCGAGGAGCGTCGACGCAGCATTCCACTGGGATCTGCACAGACACAATAGAATTGCAACATAGAGCACATCGCTTTGATGCAGCAGTTCCAATGCGCAAAGTATCTCAGCACATGCAAAACACAATAGCACAGCATCCACAAAGAAGAGAAAAAGCCACCTGGAATCTTCAGTTCCACTGCGCGCGCAGAATCGACGGCAAAGCGAGGATCGCCGCACCCGTTGCTCTACCTCTACTCTACGTCTACTCTACGTCTACACAGGTGCCGACTGGACACAATGATCTTTGGGCTAGTGGGAATGTGACTTCATGAATCTCTTAAGGCATGTGCCAGCTGGACACAATGATCTTTGGGCTAGTGACAATGTGACTTCATGATCTCTAAAGGCACGTGCCAACTGGACACAGTGATTTTTGGGCTAGTGGGAATGTGACTTCATGATCTCTTAAGGCACGTGCCAACTGGACACAATGATCTTTGGGCTAGTGATGATGTGACTTCATGATCTCTTAAGGCACGCGCCAACTGGACACAATGATCTTTGAGCTAGTGAGAATGTGAAAGTCCGTAACTCGGAGTTTCCTCCATGAATGAAACGTCCTTGATAATATATCAAATGTTTGCCCAAAAACAGGGGCCACGACTTTCAGGAGATTTCGCCATCTTTTCATCCTTGGTTGCCATCACCGACGCCGGCACCGGCGCCGGAACCGATGCTGCGGTCCCCGCCGCTGCTACTGGAGCTGGCGCCTGCGGTGGTTTCTACTACCTGGTTGATAGGGATTCCCCTCATGGATTGTGATAATCCCCAATATATCACTTAGTAAAACCCCCTTCTAACCCCCTATCATTGAACACTGCTCGTTCAAGACCATCATCCCAAGTAATGGATGGAAGACAACAGATATCTGAAACCGACAATTCTAATTTTTTTTGGTTTTCTGCAAAACTGTCCCATACCCGGGCATACCCCTCAAAATTGCCAACTTGGCCAGGCATTTTCGGCCAAACCATTCGGGACCCATCCATTCCATCGCCTTCCGCTCCGGCTCGGGCTGTTTCACCACTGGAGCAGGACCTGATCCCAGGCTGTGCTTGGCTGTGGAGCCACCTGGCTGAGCCTGGGGCTGTTACTGAAAAACATCCTGGAGAATGACGTCTGCGAGGGCGCCAAGGGCCTAACGGAAGCCGGGTGCGGGTGAATCACCGAAAAAGTAGGAAGTTTTGAGACCTTGTCGTAGTTGCAAGGGCTCTTGAACTCCAATGCATGATTACATGATATTACATGAAATGTCCTCGCAAACTTCATCGTTCCCTGGGCTGTGTTTTCACCATACACCACCAGCATTGTTGGCTACAAATTCCAATAGGTACCTTTGAAATTTCATGCTCATAGCCTTACCCCAAAAAACTGAGGATTGTTACTCACCAGGTACTTCTTACTTTGGTTTAATCCCCAGTTTTTCGAGCTGGAGCATCTCTGCCAGGCCTGCCAGGTGTGGAAAAACGATGCTTCATGACTGGCGTGGTGACCACCTAGGTGAAGCCGAACAGCTCCCAAGACCACAGCAAAACTGAGCATGTTGGCATTTCAAAGCGGTCCATTTGGAATGTTTTTTCGTTATCTTTCCATTCTTATGTTTTAACGGTTCCATTTTGATGCATGATGCACATAGACCGTTTTGGTATTTAAACCCGAGGTTTGATACTTTTTTGGCAGGTTGCAAATTTCCAGAAACACGCAAATGGCCCATGGTCGGCTGGAACAAGGTGCATTATATAAGCACTTGGCAACTTTTTGGGAGATTCAATCGCCATCAAAAGTTGATCTGAAAGTGATTTATCCGATTTATCCTAGCCTTAAGTCTTGATTGGAATCACTATAAAATGCGTCAAAATGCAAGCTTTGTCACTCTCCAACGGGCGTATTTTCCTATGCGGAGAGCAGGAGAGCAAAGGTCCAGTCCAACTGCTCAGCATCCGGCAGTGTCTGGCTCCGACCTTGGAGAGTGGTGCCAAGGTGGAGAGTTGCCACCTACAGTACATCCAGATAACATATATTAAAAACAGTTTAAAAATACTACAAGTGTTGTGGGTTCTATTGCCATCAACTATTTCAAGAACCCTGAACTCTTCAATTGTTGACATGTCAACTTGAAAATCTGTCAGGGGGTCCATGGCACCACTTGACCCAATTTGAACATTGTGTTCTCCCGCAGGACATCTGATTGCAACACCAAGATCAATCTGACCAGGAATGATGTTTTTAAAATTGTATTCAACAGCAGCACATATCGAGTAGATGGATAATGTCAACCCCCGATTGATAACCCCCGGAGCTGTTCACCATTGTTTGGAGATACAACGGCCCATAATTCATTCTTAATCCACCAAATCTTACAAATCTAAGGTACATGCAGTTTATCTCTGACTCAACAACTTCTGATCCATAAAATACCCTCCGGTAAACTAGCATAGTTGTGGAAAACCCGACCATGTGTAGGTCATTTTCCTAGGCAAAGCGTTGGTTTTACTCATCATTTGTATGTTTTACCCCACGGTAAATCCCGATTTTCACTGATTAAGCAGGGTATAGCCAGTTAAATCCCCAATTTTCACGGTTATATAAATCCAAGGTTTTAACATGTTTATAACCCTTCCTTCTTGGACGTGTCCAAGAGGCAGCTTCGCCTGGCTTGTCCATAAAGGTCACAGTGGTGATTGGGGTTGAACCCTCCAGTTTTGCTCCAATGACATTGTTTGTATCTTTGTATGTAATGTACTGTAATGTACTGCAATGTAGCGGACTGCAATGTACAAATCATGTACTGCAAGGCATGCATCATGAATGCTATGTGTGTATATATTGCGAAGATAGAGTCGAGAACATTAGTGCATGCCAATATATGATAATGAACCTTGATGATTTCAGGTAACTTCTAGTGATGTCCAAATCAGAAGTTGACCCGTTGCCCGGCCTTGGCTTGAAGGGAACTGCGAACCGGTGTGGCCACAGGCAGCACATCGTCGACCTTCGAGAACGAAGATCTTCGAAATGTGGGAAAAGCCGGGAATTACCTACCCTGGGGTCAACTGACATAGATGCAGAAAACCATATTTCCCTAGGAAAATGATCTGCAAATGGTGGGTAAACTCCACATCTATGTGAGTTTACAGGAGGGTAAACAACCAACATGTGGATTTCACCAGTGAAAATGACACTTCCAGCCAAATCGCATCAAACCGGGTCCACCCTAATGGGATGATCCATATGTCAAACTGGACAATGTTCAGCTGCTCAAGTGGATAAGAATGAACATGGATCTGCCCAAAATGGAATAATACTCCATGAATCCCCGTCCCATCCCATAGTTTGTCAATGTTTATCATATAATAATATATTTACCCACTTAAATGGCACATTGCCCCATTTTCCTTATGTTTTCCCAAGAATTTTCCAAGTTGTCCCCATGTTTTTCACCACCACTGAGGCATTCCTGCAGTCGCGTCACCTGCCGCTTGGGATGCGGCTCTTTGGGTGGCGTCTCGAGAATCTGCACCTGGCGGCTGGGCCTTTTGGTGATTCACCAATAACAACAACATAGAATAATGATTGGCAATAATAATAGCTAGGTGAACAACAACAACAACAACAACGACAACACAAAACAAAACAACAATAGTGAATAGTTATACAATAGTGAAAATTCACCTACTATTATTATTGTGAAAATTAGCGCAGTACTATAGTAGTAATAGTACTACAATCATCAGAATTACAACAATACAATTTCATAGTGCTATACCAACCATGATTAGTATGATAATTAAAAAAACGTTATAGTACTATAGTGCCTGATGATAGTGCTTTAACTATAATAACATTCTAATAGCAACGACGATTAGTACCGTCACAAGAATCTAATTAGTACAGTCAAAAGGATAGTGATTATCTGAGTATTATAACTATTATAATCATCATGATAATCTCACTAACAGTGGTGAACCATCATCTATTATGATGTTGTTGTTATTGGTGAATAATCATCACTGTACTAATCATTTTTGTTGATTCACTAATAATGGCGTTAGAATGGCAATAATGATTAGTACGGTCAGAACGAATGTGGTATTGAGAGATCACTATTGATTATCATGGTACTATGATTTCTCATTAAGATCATAATAGCACTAGTTCAGAAGAAACAATGATACCTGATCATTCATGGCAATCACTCATCAATAATGGTGATGATGATGGTGATGATGATGATGATGACTATGAGTATCCACATGTCATAACACTCTACTGATGGCATTATGCTACTATAGTGATACTATCATGATAGTGAACGTGACAATGTGATGATCATGATACTCATGGTAGTAGGGAATGATAATAGCGATTAAAATAATGTTGATATAATAATGATAAAATGTAATGATAATCACTGCTGCTGATAATAGTGATGATAATGACGGATAGTAGACCCAATGATGAGTGGTGGCGACATAGTGATAATGGTAGGGAGGATCGGGAGGATCCTGTTATCATCCAATGCCTCAGCAACAGATGCCCCCTTTATTGGGGCATATTGGGCCCCAAAATGTGGCCAGTAGAATTTAATATTGGGGTGAATGATGGTGAATAGATTATCTTTGTAAAGGGGGGAAAAAAGACAAACATATTGTACATATTTGGACATCACTCTGTCATACTATATCACATCCCTCCTTTGTTTTCGCAGGTCGTCGCATTGGCGTGTGCGCCGGCAGTCTGCTTCGGCAGGGCGGAAAACGTTGACCAGGAAATGTGAAGCGCTGCATGTGGCGCAAAGGGCTAAAAGCCGCAAGATGCATATAGATGGACAACATAGGTAGTTTCAAACCATCCGAAATATATATATATAATTATAATTATATATCTATATTGAATTCAGAGCAGGATGCAAATAGGAAGTAATTGAAACCACCAACCAGCTATGCATGTCAGGATGTTCTACTGTTACTAGAGTGAGCCAGAACTCAAGGTGGCTGAGAATTTTCACCTGCGAGGATTTGGCGAATGCGACATCAGCAATTTCGATGCACGCATAAGTGCAAATCATTGAACTATGTAATTCCTCAACTATGTTGATACTATAATATGGGTGTGTCTGAAAGTGGGGTATACCCCCGAGACAGAAATCTTAATAGCAAAAATGATGATAAACCAGTGGATTTAGGGGTGCCCTATTTTCTGGCCAGACCCATATTCTCTCGACAACTATCTTTGCGCCGGCAGCTTGCAACACGGTTCCCACATTGCTCACTTCCGACCTCTGCAACGTTGAGAAAGCTGGGAGAAACAATTATGGATTGTCAGACTAAAAACCATCAAACATCCAAAGTTTTACCGTTAATTACAGTGATATATCCTGAATATCCTTCATTTAAAACATTATAAAAGATTTTAACACACTCTTTCTGCGCTGGTCGCAAGAAGTGGCAGAGATCAAGTGGAAAGTTCTTACATCGAAGCGATAGGTAAATGCGCACCCCCAAGTCTTCCATCAACTCTGGTCATCATCAAGATGGCTATATAAGGGTTCCTCTGAAAACCATAGAAAAACATAGGATAACACCAAATTTAATGGGTTATCCCACCAAATTTGATGGTTTATCCTCATCCATATCAAATTTGTTTTTTTGGGGGGGTAGACCAAATTTTCAGACACACCAATTTCTAGAAATGAGATGTCCTGGAGGGCAACCACCTAGAAATTGTGAATCTGAATGAAAATGTGAGGTTCACCTTAGATTAGTTGGTCCAAAAAATTATGGCGGACAATCCCCAAAATTATGGTTGCACGCAAAGAAAAGGAACAGAGCGGAACCCAAATTGAATATGGGCCCTGAATATGTTCTCCGATACATAGAAGCAGCACAAAACAGTTTTCATTACATACAAAAAAACACAAAGTGGTGGCTTGGCCTCTCAAGGCCTTTGGTCGCACTTGGGGCTGCACACTTTCCTGAAGTCTATAGTACGTTGGCCGCACTTTCGGGATGCCCCATGATTCCCAGCCAAAGGTGGGGATCAACTTCTCAGCATCCCGTTCCCAGCGTCACGTGTGCAGCTTCAAGCCTAGCCCAGTGGCAACTGTGGTTTTAGAAGCCAGGAACATGCACTTGAACGGAAGTTGCCCTGTGGAATTGTTCAGAAACATGGGTTATGATGATCAAGCATGGGATTTTGGGTGGCCCTATTCTTAAGCCATCATTCTCTGGCTAGGGTTGGGTCGCGATTCTTCTGTTTCGTATATCCCTGGCAGTGTATGTGGCAAAACTGCGACTGGATCCGCGTTTGCACCTTCTGAGGTTCCCATTTTCGTGGTTCCATGGTATTAGGCCTTGGGTTGGAGTTCAAGTTGCTAGTGCCTGGATCTGAAAATGGCCGAAACATGCAGATACCGATCGCGTGTTGCAGTCTTTAATACATTTGAATAGGGAAAATATGGAAAAATGTACATTAAGAAACCTGATAAACCAAGGAAATTTTGGGGGACCCCGTTTTCAAACACACGAAAATCCAAAATGACCAGATGCCTTTCTTGCCTGACCCAATTATAGATAATTCTCACCATATATCTCACCATTTAACCATGGTGAATCTGAGTTAACCATTGGTAATATCAAACTAACCATTAAAAGTAAACCTGTGTGTGTGCGTGTGTTTCAACAACCACTCAAACTCAAGGCATGCTTACAGCACCGCTCGACTCTTAACTTTTCACTCGCACTAAGCATCAACATCATTCCTTCATAGCCAACGCTATCGTGAGTGCATTGGGTACGGTCTGGCTGACCTGGTCATACAGAACCCTGTGGGACGCATGTCATACGGACAGAGATACTGACTGTATCAGTGCAGACGACACTCTTTCCCTTGGGGCAGTCGGCGCCCGGTGCAGACAGCACCCGTGTCACCTAACACCATGTGGCAAGGACCAACAAGATAGCACTGGGCACCTCAGGAGGTTGGAACTTCCGCATGTAGTCTGTCAACGGCTGCCATCGTCTGCCCATTTCATAGATGATCATAGATGAGGTGCAGTGAGATCGAATCTGTGTTCCCCATGTAGCTCACAAAGTAGCCGCAAAGGAGAGTCGTCATCCACCAAGGGCTCCAGCTCAAACGGCGTACCCAATGCTTGAACGTGTTGGGCGAAGATGAAGTGACCGTCTGGCCCTACCCTAATCCAAAAAAGGGACCAAGGAAGGGGCAGCTTTGGCTGAGGCTACCGCACCCGTCTGCGTGCCAATGCTCATGCGGGCTCCCATAAGACGAGGGCCTGCTGGCAAACCTGCGAAGCTCCCACAGCTCGAAAACGGCTAAAAGTGTCAGCCTGCAGGAGGTCGGCAATGATTGGGAAGCGGAAACCGTCCCAGGGAATGAAGTGACACCATGCCTTAAAGGTCTCGACCACGCTGAAGCAAGTTGGCAACTCCGTCAATGAATGAGGGCCTTCTCCAGCTCGGACTCCTCAGTAACGTAGTGATGGAAGTCACTCAGGCTTTCCAGCTTCAGGTCCAAGATATGGTCCACCACCAGACGATCGAACCTGAAGTCATCCGCCAACTTCTCAAAGAGTTCACGAGCAGGTGAAGGACCAGCCGGCATGGTGACTCAGGCAAACGGGGTGATGCTAGCGTGGGAAAAATAAATATGCGCTGCATGGAAAACATACATGTAATCACAAAAAGGTGGTGCACACCGTGATCATGCGGATCAAAGCACCTGTGACGGAAAACAAATCAAGTTTTGGAAGGATGAAAACTTGGCGTGCGGTGCCTCCCCAACTCTCCAGGTCCAACACCTGATTTTACATCCCGATGCCTATCCCGTCAAGTCATCACTGTAAGACTTCAAAATCCAATGCATCGAGAACTACACCGAGCTCCCGACACAGATGGGCCAGCACCGGCCATGACGGGGCGTCCGCGACAGCAGCAAGTCGCCATACCGCAGGCTGCAAAACGTCCTCCTCAAAGAGAGTCCTGGCCAGGCGCTGCCCCAACAGACGGTTAGGGGTAACGAACCAAGGCAGACAGCCCGGGCGGGGTGGCTCAAGACCTGTCAGACAGAGCAAGTAGGTTCTGGAGTGCAGAACTCTCGCATCGCAATCTGCTCATACCATTCAACACCTGCTTGGCCAGGCGGGCCACCCGTGCCAGAGCTCGATGACATGCAGGGAATCATGCCCCGGAAGCACCAGCAACGACTCCTGGGCGTCGCATTGGATGGCTTGGTTGCGATGCTGCAGGGGGGAAAATAACTCGAGCATGAATGACCGACCTATACATGTCTGTCTGGGCAACACCGTGAGCCCCCCGGGTGCACCGACCCCAAGGCAGCGGACCAGACGGATCGTATATATATCACGCCTACACAAAGCTGGCAGGGTTGAGTCACAACCCTGCAAAAAGCGGTGTCACGCGGCCGATACAAGGGTCTAGGAGTTCATGAGGTGCTCGAGCAACAGGATGTCCGAAGCTGGCAGTACAGCTTCAACATGCGCGGCAGAACTTGCGGTCATGGACCATGGCCTCCTTGGTATCAGATGCCGACGGAGTGCGCCCTCGGAAAAAAGACTTTGCGTCCGACTGCTTCCATTTGCAGATTGGCCGGGCGTCCCCTTCATTGGACACCACATGCCAGATAGACATGACCTTCTAAGGCCACTGAGCCGGCAGCTTGAACTGGCGCACCTTCTTGCTGCCTTCGGCACCAGTCAAAGATCTCATCGCCACCAGGCCGGCGACGCACTCGCTCTGGTTCAATTTCCCTGACTGCCGCAATCCTATCCAAGGATGCATCCAGCGTCTCATCCATGATGATACCAAGCAGAGTCGCGGTCAACACTGGGCCTCGGCGCACGCCAGGCTCATCGGTCAGCAACGGTAAGCCCCCAAGCCACATGTTACCACGCGGGGCGATCACTATGACCAGTTGAAGTCCACCGGGTCCGAGCCATCGTGCTGAAGAATTCCTTAGGTCGTCCGACTCGACAGTGCGTGCAGCTGGAGCAGACGGCTCCTGCACAGCCTCCGCAGGGAGGCAGACGGCCTGGCTCCTGCCCCAGACTGGGGCATAGCCTGCCGGCTTAGGCTTCCTTCCACCGCATCAGGTGCCCAAAGGCGCGAGCAGCACCAAGCAAAGCGACCTTACCTAATTGATCTCCGGGGACGGGTAGCACTATACCTGGCTGGCGTCTGACCAGTGCCCACCCCCTTGTCAATCCAGTTGCCCAATGCCAGCTTGTCGGGCTCAGACAAACCGGCCAGCTCCGCAAGCTGTAGGACGCCGATTCTCAAAGGCAGCATGGCTTTTCAAATCGAAGCAGAGCCCTTTGGTGGGCTGCCCAGGATCTTAATGGGGTTGGGCACAGCGAGACAAGTGAACTTGAAGAACGGTGCCATTGGTGTTTGAGTGTGCTGAACCCACGGTGACAGTGGGGGAGAGCCTTTTACTGTCCAGCCATCGACCTACCACAGAAGCTGAGAAGACGGCTTTGAGGGCCTTTGTCATGGAGGTGGCGGCCACTGCTGAACAGGTCACCTTAGAACACTGTTTCTATACGTGGCGGGAGCTCCGAAGCTTCGCTGTGGGTGGATATGTCCCAGCTGTCGGCATTACAGTTGGGCAGTTTTATCCAAGCCCATAAGGCTCCAGTCAGGGCCTTTAATGCCCCTGGCAGTGACTGTTCTCGAGTCCAAGCTCGAAGACTCTGTGGACCACCACGGATGGGCTGTGCTCTTTGCCGGTCACTGTATGGTGTTCGGGGTCTTGTGAAGTTCGCGGTCGCTATATCTATTTCTTGTGGTAGTGGGGCAAGCAAAGCCACACCCGTGCGGGTTTCTACTGGAGCGCCACTCGGCAGACAGTCGATGGTGTGGATCTATGGCCCCTGGTCCTTGCGGCCGTCGCAGACGACAGGAGGTATAGAGGGCAATGGTGCTGGAGGAGACACCTCCATTGCCGTCACCTGACGTGCAGCCACCGCCAATCCGGCGGGACTGCCAGGCATCTGCCACTGCCCGCCCCGCCGGCTGCAAGGCCTCGTCAAAGGTGAGGAAAAAGAAGGCCAGGTCTGAAGAGTTGGCTATTCCCTGCTCTCTGCACCAGACCGCGACCTTATCTGCTTCCACTCGTCGGATGGCCGCCGCCTCGTCGTCCATTGCTCTGCTCCAATACCAAGACAGACAGCCAAGGTATGAAACAAAAAAAAAGAACCAAAACACCGAGGCAGACTGCCTTGGCGATCCAGCCATTTTGGATCCTTGAGCCAAAATGTTCCAAGTGTCATTTTGGCTGGTGTTTGAAAACAAGTGCATTTCACCGTACCTGCCATACCTGAAAGTGACATACTGTAATAAAACATTATATCACCATATATCTGCAAGTTTCCTGAAATAGGGGTACCCCTACATCATCCATGTTAATAGAATTTTCCATTATAAACCATCCAGCCATGGGGTACCACCATTATGGAAACCCCCGTATCACCAGAGGGTAATTTACCCAACTTCAAGGTAATTGTGCCCAGCCGCATAGCCACCATAGCGCCCAGAGCCGCCATAACCACCATAGCCTGTACTTCTCTGCTGATACCTCGGCTGCACCAAGTTCAACAGGATGAAAAACGGAGCAAACTGTTCAAAATTCAAGTACAGAGTTACATCGTTGCTGCTTAAATCATGTTAAATCCTGATTTTGCAGGTCAAATCCCACTTGTGCCCGCTAAATCACCATGTTTAATGGTCCAATTTCGCAGCTTAAACCCACCATGATTGCATATTTTTGCTGGTGAAATTCTTCATATCTCACTGTACTGGAAGTTGCCTCCCCATCTGCCGAGTTGCTGTGGAGTGTAGCCTGCCAGTGGCTGGTCATTTTCGGTATGGAACTGGTCATGATCTATCCCATGAAAATGTTTGGGCGGTCATCGAAAAATTGTCCCAATTCCCAATGTGGAAGGGCAATAATAGATATATTCGACACTTTAGTTGCCACTATTTTGACGTGTCGAATGTACGGACTATGAAAAATATCTGCATGCAAAAAAAAAACGAAATCGTTCCAAAATGTCAATTGGCCTCTGGTAATTCAAGAGGTGGAAAACGACCCATTTACTTCGATGATTGCCCCAGCCATGGTGTCACCTTGTGAGCTCGTGTAGGACGCCGATGACCTCAAAGCTACGGCTGTTTCATGCGGACTACCGACTGATTTGAGGGAAAATCTAAAGGAAACAAAGGAGAGGTTCTGCAATTGTTACCTTCAACCAATTCTAGGAATGAGACTTCATGATAGTTTTTGGGTAAGTCAAACTTCAGAAATAAAAAACTATTGACTCTAGTGTTTTCCACGTGCATCACAATAGGGACCTGGCAAGCGATCCATAAATCAGAATTTTCACATTGAAAATTGGGTTATACAACCATGTTTAGGTTGCACATCCAAGTGATCCGTGATAGTTTGTTCAGGCACCTGAGCTGGGGAAAGATCAAACAAAATTGAGGACTTTGCTTCCAAACTAGTAACCTGCCTCAAAAACCATATCATCCCATGTTGAAAGTCACATTGGGGAGGAATATCCCACCCACCACCCAACCGGGAGGCGGCACCTCGGATGGCAAATTTGGGTTGTCCAAAGATGGGGATTAGCCCCCAAGCTCTTGCCGTTCAAATGGAAAACAGGTTCTATCCTCTGGACTTGGGGGGTTACCGCATTTTCGGGCAAACCCAAATAATGGTTGGTTCTAAAAGTTATATATATATTATATCTATATTTTATATAATATGTATATATATAATATGTTATATGATATATTATATAAATTATATTCGAGATATAGATATATACATTATCTTACTATTAGTATATATTTGGTGTATATATTTTAAGTTACATTGTATCTCCATTAAATCCTATGAAATCCCTTTTGTTGGTGGCTAATCCCCCATTAGATACATTTAAATACAGTACAGTCCACCTTTCCTCCTGAAATCCAAAACGTGCAACTGAGTGGCGGTGCACCTGAAATGGAGGGGGCGTAAATGTGCGGCCCAGAGTGTGATAAGAATGGTAGATGCAGTGTGGCACATGCACAGGTTCACACATGTACACCTACTCATATGTTTCAATCTATCTATCTACCTATCTATCTATCTGTTCTATTCTATTCTATTCTATTCTATTCTATTCTAGTCTAGTCTAGTCTAGTCTAGTCTATTCTATGTATGTATGTATGTATGTATGTATGTGTGTATGTATGTGTGTATGTATGTATGTATGTATGTATGTATGTATGTATGTATGTATGTATGTATGTATGTATGTATGTATGTATGCGTGTGCTTGCACAGTTGTTGGATGCTACGTTGCAGTGCCTCCATCGTACTTGCACAGACCCTTACTGCTACATTATAGGATCCTTTCTGGTACAAGCACAGACAGTTGATGTTACGTTACAAGACCATATATTTTACACGCGCAGACAGTTGATGCATCGTTTAAAGAAGTTACTGTATAAGATCTTCTCTCCTAGACGCTTGATGCTACGTTGCGAGATCTTGTCTTGTACGTGCACAGACACTTCATGTTGCGTTCCAAGACCTTATATTCTACACGCGCAGACACCTGATGGTCTCTGAAAGGATCTTCTCTTGTACTTGCACACTTGCACAGACGCTTGGGCTTGGTGCTACGTTAAAAGATCTTCCCTCGTACTTGCACAGACACTTGATGCACGTGCTGGGAGGGGTACCGAGCCGCAGACCAGGACCATATACAAGTGTGCATTTGTTGTGTTGTCTGTATATTCATTTCTTTTATGAGTGTGTATGTATGTGTGTATTCATGTGTGTATATATATATATATACGACGTATATATGAGCAGGGACCCCCACACCCCCCCCCCCCCCAGCCATATATATATATACTAAGGCCACGATATGAGCGACATTGCCTTTAGGTGACGGGGCAAGAACATTTGTGAAAATTCAAAAATTCAAAAATTCAAAAAACGCAAAAAACGCAAAAACCAAAAGAAAATCTGAAAATTCAAAAATTCAAAAAGTCAAAAAACGCAAAAAACACAAAAACCAAAAGAAAATCTGAAAATTCAAAAATTCAAAAATTCAAAAAACGCAAAAACCAAAAGAAAATCTGAAAATTCAAAAATTCAAAAATTCAAAAAACGCAAAAACCAAAAGAAAATCTGAAAATTCAAAAAGTCAAAAAACGCAAAAAAAAAGCAAAAAACACAAAAACCAAGAGAATTTCTGAAAATTCAAAAATTCAAAAAACGCAAAAAACGCAAAAACCAAGAAAAAATCTGAAAATTCAAAAGCCGCAAAAAACACAAAAAAACAAGAAAATTTCTGAAAATTCAAAAATACAAAAACCGCAAAACACACAAAAACCAAGAAAAAATCTGAAAATTCAAAAATTCAAAAAATGCAAAAAAAAAAAAAAACAAAAGAACA
>Ga0126342_10008152_pt1 | contig 18745 bp, 16 predicted proteins | sample Cyp1metagenome_FD_92528 | JGI IMG/M metagenome (GOLD analysis project Ga0126342, IMG submission 92528) | Coral microbial communities from Lord Howe Island, Old Settlement Bay, Australia - Cyphastrea 1 metagenome | ecosystem: Host-associated > Invertebrates > Cnidaria > Coral ...
AATAGTCCCTAATACCTTTGTTATTTTTCCCATAGGAATTACTGTAATTTGCAATATCATTTGTTTGTGAATTGTAGATATATACGCTGCAACGCCTGGGCAGAACCCAGGCGTTGCGCGTATCAATACATATCAATACATATCAATACATGTCAATACATATCAATACATATCAATATATACATCAATTGATGCATCAATTAATACATCAATTAATACATATCAATGCACATCTGTTTCTGTTTCTGCCAACTCCTGCCCTTTGTCCGTAGCAGAGCGACAGAGCAATTGATTCTGGAGGCTTCAGCAGCCTGGGGAAACAAGCCTACATAGCCCTGGGTCATCCTGGGTCCAGTCGGGTCTGTCCACCTAAATTCTCGGTCTAACAAACCAGGAAAAGACGCAAAAAAATTAGCAACATGGCCTCCTCCTCTTTGTGGGCTTGCTTCGTGGACAGCTTGTCAATCAGTTGTCTCGCATTGGAATTGTAGACATCCTGCCAGTGACTGCAAGTGCGTCTCAGCGCAGCAACTCTCGTCTCAAACATGAAAAACAACAGGCAGTGCCCGGGATAGGATCCAGAGAATCCAGGTCGTGCCTGCTCCTGTTCAAGGGACAGCCTTTTGTACTCAGCCTTCAACAGCCTTCCAGTGAAGCCCACTTTGGAATCCACCGATTCGTTCATCCTCTCGGAGTTCATGACCTGGCCACGTGCAATTTAAGTCTTGCAGATTCTTCTGGGAAAAAATGGAAAAGCAGAAATGCGAAAGAAAAAACTAATAATACAAATAGGTAGAAATGCAGTTTAAACGTGATGCAACATGCAGCAGGATGTTCCAAATCAGAAAAGTCAGAATAAAAACCTCAAAAAAAAACTGAGGTGGTAGCTGTCTCTATGTGGCGCTGCTTCCATGCATCATCAGCTTCTTTTTTGGCCTGCGCCAATCTCAAAATTTGGTTGTCTGTGCGTCAAGCTTCTCTTCCCCCTGGAAACATCCTTTCAAACATAACGATGTGCCCTCCTGAGTCTTACCACACCCTATCAATTTCGTCCTATCAATTTCTTTATTTCAGCTACTGTAGCACAAAGCCATTATTAGAGTATCTGGTTTTGATAGCAACTGCAAGACCGCTGGGCTGCAAATCCTGACGGTACTGAGTGAGGTGCACATGGCTTTCATCGGATTTCTTGATTGGAAATCCTCTGGCCTTCCGCTGTTCCAGCACCAGCTTGGCCAATCGCGCATTCCTTAGAGAAGAAAAATGCTGCGGCCATTGGCACTCTTTCTTTTGGAAATATTTCGAGAGAAGGAAATGGTAGAGGATGGTAGAGGATGGTAGAGGCATAAAGACCTCTGTAGTAGAGGCACTCTGCTGCTTCTTCACACTTTGCGTCCTGCTGCTCCTTTCAAAGAAAATGGATCTAAAATGCACACCGTGTCCCCATGATCTCTGCAAACGGCAGAAGCAAACCAAGTCAAACCATCTGAGCTTTGTTTCAACACGCTGTATCGCATTGCTCTCCTGCATCTCCGTATCTTCACAAACTGCACGGACGCGCGCTGACAGCATAGCCTCAGCAGAGCATGCAGTGCGCCATGGTCAAAAACGGGCTGAGTGGAGTTCATGGAGTAAGCAAAATCATGCAAACTCTATGAATCTCTGAGGGACCAGCTCGCTCGTCGTGAATGCGATCAAATTCTTGCTCATATGCAAGACGATCTTTCTTCTCCTGCACCTGTGCCCTTAGTGCGTCACGGCATAGCAACTAAGAAGTCCGGAAGGCAACGACACAAGTGATAGTCTTGAGCTCTCTACGCCAGCCAGGTCGAAAGTTCTTCTTGGCCTCGAATTTGCTGTGTCCAAATGATGCGATCCCTGATTGTGTGCAATAGGCTAAACCAGTAGTGTCTTTGATACACCCCCAATTCAGAGTGGCAATACGCGCGCAGACCTTGCTTTTTCTTCTCTGCACTTTGTTGGCCTCAGCACTTTCTGTACTGACACAAAGGGCTGAGGCAACCTGAGTACACCTGAGTCCCATGCTCTGGCTAGAAAACCTCAGGAAAAAAGCTGGAGACTTGAGAAAATATGAGAAAATCATCAAGTTCTGCAAGTCAACCTTTCTCTAAACTCAATCTGATCCTGGAGTCGCATTGTTGCATTGCAATCATTGCAACAGAAGTTTGTAATTTCCAGATCCAAAATCGAAGCAGTTCAACCTTTTCGCGAAACACGACCTCAATGTCATTCCCTTCCCACATGAAATCCGTTCCCTGGACCCCTTGGAAGTCTAGTTTTAAACCAAGAGGCTTCAGCATAGAGCTTGGTCCCAATGGATTTGCTGGATCATCAGGATCTGGCCTTGGCTTCACTTCTTTGCTGCTGCCACATGACTCATGACACATCTTGTTCATCTTGTTGTTTTCTGTTGAATCCTTCAGGTATATATGTCATGCTGCTTATGTGCATTAAATTGTCTAAGTCCAGGACAGGACATACTTCTTGAGGGCGTTGGGATCACTAAGTTCATACTCCCGGCGCTGTTCCTAGCAGGCATGCTTGTCTAAAGGTGCGACTGAGACAGATTGGCAGAAATATGGGTTGTAGATTTGGTCTCGTTCTCCAAAGATTCATTCAACACCAAAAAAACGTGGTCCTTTCGCAAGTTTGCCAGTGAGTAATCCACCACTTCCATTTGCCGCTCCCTGGCACGCGTGGCCTGTCGTAAAGACGACCAGAACATATCAAGTCAAAATGGAAAATGCAAACACAATAAACACAAACCGGCTCCTTGGACATCTCTTAGATAAAGTGGCCTTCATACTCTCAACCGCTTGCAAGATTTGGTCCTGGGTTATATTACAAAACAAATGTTTGGTTCACGCGCAGAGAATCTCAAAGTAAGCGGTTCAAGCTAATTCAAACAGCGCTGACATATCCCATGTCTCCTGCAACACAGCACTCTGGGCATAGAATGCATCTTCGGCTTTCTCAGCCTAAGTGCACACAATATGATTTGGTCAATATGTAGCCGCTGACAGGATCCAAGCTATATATGCAACTTGGGAGAAAAGTTACAGTACATCATGTCATGTTGATTCGCTTTGTGTTAATGAGATTCAATGAGCCTCATTTTGTCTCAGCAAGTATCGTCAAGCTCTCAGAGGAGTAGTATCTGTTGTGTGCGAAACCACCTGAAATTAGAATGCCCAACGTTTGCCAAGTTACATCTAGGGCACTTTGTTTCACGGCCATCTGAGTGTGAATCACCTGGGCGAGAAAAATTGCCAAAGAGCCAATGACAAACTCTGAGCCTTGAATTCTACCACGAAAGTCTAAAGACATCTAAAGACTAAAGACCCTAATTAATCCTAATTATAATTCTTTCCTTGTATATAAACTGTGATTGCAAAATGACGCAAACTGGTTTGGCGTGCCTCGTGAGGCACTCCGCCAACTCGCTGTCTGGGGTCAAGCCTGATCAATCACTTGAAAATTGAGACGCCAAAGTCTTGACAAACACGGCATCGAGATTGTCGAGAGATAGTCGCAGTAAGTGGCAGTCACTGGCTCAAGCATCATCAGTGAATCATCAGTCATGAAAGTAGCACTGCAATTCTTTCCTCTTGCAAGTCTCGCTGGGTTTGTTGGGTCTTGTTGGCTCGTCCCAAAAACAAGTCAGATTTGCAAGCGCATGCGCCGTGCCATTTCATCACGGCGCTTTTTCAAGATCTTGCCCGCCAGCTGCTGGTCATGGCCTTTGGAGGCTTTCACACAGAATCTGTAAATGTGTTTGCTTTTCTATGATCAAAACAGCAAGCCCAGGGGTAAATAAGCACAACCCAGCACAACCACAGGCAGGATAAAAGGGCACGCGAGAACCCAACCAGCAAGCACACAACGTGTTCATCACTTCGTCCCACATACAGTTCAAAGATGGCAAAAGTCTCTCTTCTTCCTGGCTTCCCCCTTATTTCAAACCTGTACTCGAAACCGTTTAGTGATCTTTCACGCTCGCTTCCAGCATGACCTCGCACCTCGGATTTATTCTGGGATCCTTACTCGGAACCTTTACTCAAGACCCCTTAAAGCATTGAAGATCCCAAATATGTGGAGCGTCTGATTTGGAAACTCTGATTTCTAGATTGTGCGAAGGCTTGGGATGGAGTTGGTGATGGAAAGTGGGTTCATACTTGAGCTCAAAAAATCCTCGAAGCAAGAGCAGCTCTAGCTACAGGTAGCTTTCTTGACAAAGTGCGATGAAGATGTTGACTCCAACAAAGACATGTCTTCAAACTTGCTCTCACTCACTGTCAAAACAAACTATGGCTATCGGTAGCTGCTATAGCTTGTTCATTCTGAGGTCCACTCCCAGGTGCCCGAGATCAGCATCCTAATTCTGACTGTCAAGTCTGTCAAGTAGACTCAGCGATCAAATGCAACCAGTGTGGCTTTCCTATGCTTTGCTCAAGATCTTGGGCCCAAAAGCGCTTCACTATGCTGCAACCCAATGAATCTGAAACTGAGCTTGCTGCGATCGGCACTTTGGTTTCCACCTTGCACGGAGGTCTGACCAGAAAATAGGTAATGCTGCACTGACCTAGCTCTCGAACATGTTTGACCTGTCTCTGCACAGCCCATTTCGGCTATTGAGGCATCAACTCCGACACGGCAGGATTTTGCCAAATGCAACTCTGGGACGTCCGTGGTCTCGGCCAGACATGTACAAACTGAAACCACTTGATCTCAAAGTATCTGAAAGCATGCAGCATGCCTGACAGAGTAGGAGAAACTTGGCGCGTTCAAAGGTCTGAGATGCTGGCCATGGCGTTCCACTGACTTCTATGAGTATCATCCTTGAGCCTATTTTGATTGCATACATGTACGTAAATGAAGAATATGGGAAGTATGTGAATTCATTTTTGCCGGATCACAGCACTCAACTCTGCTGAAAAGCTGGCCATCTCAGTGTCTGCCACTCACATTTTGCGGGATGGATTTCTGCAGCTCTTTCGCGGCAGATCACCGATGAAGCGATGAAGCTCAGCCACTACTCTGGTCTGAGCTCAGTTTCCATGAACCTTCATAGATCAAATGCTGTGAGTTGCGGCAACTGCAATGTCCCCGACATCATTAATATTGATGTGTATATATATATACATTATTATTTTATATATATATTATAATCATTATATATATATATATATATTATACAAATATTATATATATATATTATATTATATGTATATATATATATTGATTAATAGTGATTAATCATTAATGTCGCAGTCGCAACTATGTCTCGACATATCTCAATCATCGTTGTCCGTGCTGATCGAGCTCGTGCCCGCCTGGATGTACGAGGCACTCTCACTCGAGGCCTCCTCTGTGTCACTGCTGTCTTCGCTGTCTCCGTTGTGTGGAACTGCATTTGCATCCAACACCTTCAGGGTGGTCACAGAAACTTACTAGATCAGTATATAGATCATTTTGGATGTGAGAATCGCTATCATGGGTGTATATAATATATATATATAATAGCCATCTTGTGAGCATGGCACAAAGACAGTAGAAGATTGTAGAAGCACACCAGTCAAGCAAGTTGATGCTTCCGGCCCCAACAGATTTTGAAAGTCCACGGGCTGCCTTCATTTGCGCAAAGGCCTCCATACCCAATCGCCTCCTCAGCTTGGCACTGAGACTTGTGAAGGAAAGCGACGAGGTGAGGTGAAGCATCGCCAAACGATGCCAACATGTTCAAAGATTCAAGCAATGCACAGGGTGAGCAGAGGATGCACAGTACTTGGGGCTGGACACGGGCGCTGGTCTTCTTACCCTTGGCGCAGTTTCCTCGAAAATGAAAAATGGCTTCAATGGGTTGGCAAAGCGGAGAGGTATTGTCCATATTACAATGAGATAAGCACCCAGTTACATATACTGGATTATACTGGCTATTTTACGAATTCAAAGAAAAGAAAGAAAACTACACACTATATCAGTTTGATCGAAAAACATGTTGCCTTCTCTTCCGAATAGACGCTTCGGCTGCTTCCGATTGGAGGCATCCTCAGAAAGGTGGAATAAATTGGAATAATCTCGTCTCTTCAAAGTGATAAAGCGCTTGACACGGTCACAAAGGCTCTACGGCAATCAGAGCTCTCTTCAGCATGGCCCAGTCATGCTGTAGAGTGCACTATACAGGAGACACTTAGCTGTGACTTAGCTCCTTCAGTCCTTCTACAGCAAAGCAGTTGAGTTCCAACTCCGCCAAGTCACGTCGACCAAACGGTTCCCTGAGTGTGGACAGTATGGATAGTATGAAGTGGAGGTTGATCAGCTCCAGGGGTCTCTAGGTCTCCATTGTTCGCGTCCCCCGTGCTCGCCATATTCACCTCACAACAATTCCACCGGACCGATAGGCTGCATCAATAGCCGGTGTGTCATTGACAGATAGGCTCGGATTCATCGACAATAGGAAGCAAAGATTTACCTGCGGGATGTAGACACATTTGTCAGTTTATATTAGCGAAGTTACTTCTGCGTTAATCTAAGACTTTTTACCGTGTTGGGTCTTTATGGTCTTTTTATTTCTGCTGCTTTATCAAAAGTGCCTTTCACGTTCATCTTGTCTCTTTCTGACATGGTGTCGGATGTCTTTACAACGGCTGCCAGGGACCTCCTGCATCATCCGCTGTCGTGGAGCGTCGCTGAGGACATACCTGCAACTTCAGCAATCACAGCTGTGCCGGCAGCTTCAATGTATCAAGTTGACATCGATCTTGAGTTAGTCATCACTGCACCAATGTGCACCATTCATTAAGCTCAGTTTTGACTGACATAGGTTAATGTAGGAATACTGTACATGTTCAAACGTTTTGGCATAGTTGCCTCTGGGCCAATGCAGTGATGAGCGCAGTATTGGGAAGTGCGCTGCTGCGTGCCCGTTGTCGTACCGTCCCTATTGTTGTACAAACAAACTACACAGCTAATTGCTGATAGTTGCTTGATTTTGACATACCAACTCCCATAGCTGCCAGTCCATGGGGTTCCTAGACGCGGACCAAGGCCCCGAGCTGCATGTTATGTGTTATCATAGTGTTATCATATGTCTCGAATGCAGTGATTCTCAGCTATCATTTGTGACCTGCCGGAGTGAATCAGAATCCACGCCTGGCAACTATGAAGGCTGCATCTGGCTTTGCAATGCGTCTGGCCTTGGGCCAAGCAAGGCCGAACAGAAAGATCTCTGAACGATCGATCTGTCTGAGTCTATCTGCTTTTGAGTGGCACCTTGTGGCTAGGTCTTAGGTGAACCTTGGAAGCCCACATTTTGTCTGTACCACGCCAGGGAGAACTTGGATCCAGATGGAGCAGAAAGGATTCGGTCCAACCTACGGCACTCAAGATTCTACTGAGACATGGAGGAATTCTTGGAGTTTGCACTTTGTCTTTGAACGTAGTTGTCTGATGTTTTCTTGAAAATGGCTGTGGTGCTGCATTCTGGCAGACCTCAAAAAGACCGTTGCCTGAATGGAGCATCACGATAGTCCCAAATCCAAATACCTGCCACGCAAGCAGCGAACTATGCAAACTGCAATAGGCACCTGAAGCAGCTCCGCCGGCGCAGTGCCTGCTCCTTCTTCCAAGAGCATGGATGCATTTCTCTCTTCTTGTCCAGGATATGGATCCACCACAACCTGGCGTTATGGGATGCTGTCATATACTGTCAACATGTATTTTCCAAGTCCCGCCTTTTCATACTTTCCACCTAAGAATGTTTGCTAATGGCCGAATATATATATATACATACATACATACATACATTGAGGATGTAGTATCGCATTGGCGCTAATGCATGCTAATGCAAACATGCTGCAATACGAATCGCAAGAAATAGCATTGGGTTCAAACGCGGCAGTGCGTCCATCATCAGACCGCAAGCAAGTGCTTCTGAGGTTATGAGACCGCCTGGCCTTGTGTCAGCTATGTCAACAGTTCAGGGTCCTCCAATAGCACATCGTCAGTGTTCTTCAGCATGTCCACGTCGGGGCCCGAGCTTGGATATGACCACGTCAGCTATGGCAAGGAGTTCGTGAATGCACCTCGGTCGCGCAGTCCACAACTACACATAGTCAGGACAAGATAGCGGAGTGGCACAGTCGTTGTCCAAATTTTACTGTTTTTTTTGAATCATGCAGTACCATGAATCGTCATCTTTGTCTGCGGTCAAACTTTTCTTGTTCAATTGCACAATTTCATGGCAAATTGTAACAAACAAACACACCCGATCCTGAGAAAGCGGCGATGTGAATCCAAGAAGAGCAACCTTGTGCCTGAGGTGAACTCGGCTGAACGTTTCAACATGGTCAAAACATGTCAAAACAATACAAAGTTGTCATTTAATATACATATAGGTATAGGAATATAAAGTATGTATACATATTTATATATATATATGCATATATACACAGAATTATACAGAGATGTTGTGTCATATGTGTCATGCCTCTCTGTGTGGTTTCATGGGTCGTGGCCTTTCTGGAACCTCGATCTCCTCCAGCCTCAGCAAAAGCTAGGTGCGACGTAGGTGCATGACGCAAAGAGGCGAGTTTGGACAGATTGGACAGAAATGGAAGGACCAGAAAAATACAGGAAAATCATGGAAAAACATACGATTCAGATTGATTCATAGATTGATTCATAGATTGATTCATATAAAGAATCAATAAGAATCATATGATGCTATCAGATGCTGCTGTCGTCGCAGTTGAAGCATGCTTCGATCTGATTCAAATGTCGAAGGTCCCAACTCTCTGAGGGATTGACTGCTGCCTGGCATCTGCTTGACGACCGCAGACCACGACCAGAATCACAGGCGTTTCCTTCAAAAGCTGGTGGCTGCTGTGGCTCAAATTGCATCCAACTTGGACATTCACTGCAACTCTCAACTCGGTGCAGGTCCATCTTTACCAAGCTCTTGAAGATGTGACGCACGCTCCTGCGCAAATATCGCAAACGCAAGAGTTCAAGAAACTTACTGCTTTGAGAACAGTGGGCGTCAAACAAGCTAATGAAGTGTGCCTGCCAGTCGACATCTGTACGACCACAGGTCGGTCACAGTCAGGTAAAAAAGCATCGTGGAGCGATGCATCCTTGGCAGGCCGTAGCCCATACTGTACACATCTGTATCCATCTGTTTACCTGATCTAGTCATGTCTAGTCTGATCATCTTTGAACCTGAACAGCTCTGCACTGAACTTCCATCAGAACTTCAGATGTTCTTGGCTAACACTCCAGCTTCCAAGTCCCGCTCCATCTCACGCAGGAAGCGCAGTCGACTCTCGCGCTTGGAAAGATTTTGCAGAGCCTTGAGAGTGTCCTCAGCGCTTCGCTGCAGGTCATGACGACGTCATGATGTCCAGAACTTCTTCGGGACTTGTGCCCTCTCATCAGACTCTGCCCCCATGACCTGGAATGCAATTGAATGCAATTGATGCAAATGAATGTATCTTTTGTAAATTGATGCAATGGTGACAGTGATAGACCTCTAGCTTTCCTGGTTGTAGCTAAAGGAGCACGAAGAAACTTGAGACAGGGTGGCCAAGCAGTCTATGCAAAGGCTGCCTGTTTGCTTGGAGGACCGATACAGCACCGGTACGGTACACGTATTGGACGGGCTTCATGGGGCCATTTCAAACTTGCGCTCTGGCAGCTTCCCAAGCTAAGCTAAGGGCTTGAAATTGAGGCATTATCCTGCAGAAACTACCCAGGCAAACAAGAAAAACGTCTGGAAAGTAAGTGCGTGCACGCATTTCATGTGAGTGTCTTTCATAGGCTTCTGCCGAGTGAGATTGAGCAACAATCAGACCGAACATAACCTATCACACCTATCAGCGTTCCTTTGAAGATATTGCAATTCTAAGAAGTGTTGCCAAACATGCTGATCATGCTGGAAGGTTCACCATCCCTTCCCATTTCCAAACATGCCAAGCATGCGGAATTCCACTGACTGTGATATCACTCTCAGGGACTCCATCAGCTGCGAGTTGGAATTTAGCCTCAGGAAACTATCGCATATTGCTACAATGATGCAACAGCTAGGAATGGTTACTGGTCACAGATACTTGGCATGCAGCTACATGCAACGGCTTGATGCCAAGGTGGATTGTGCAACAGCTGTGCTTCGCAGCAAGAGCTCATCTCAAATGGTATTGGATCATGTACCTTTTCTGAGACATGTTCCTATTTCTACTCTTTTAGGAAAGGCAGTTGCTGATCTCCTTAGTTGCTCATTTTGGTTTCCTGGTACACCATTTCTTTGCTGCTTCAACCAGCTTTGTTTCGTTTCGTCTTCGATGACTGCCCTCATAAACCTGCCCACAAATGGTTAGTGGTCTGAGTATCTGATTCTCTCAAGGATTGTCTGAATACCAGCTGTGAGATGTTGTAAACACAGAGGGTGATCGAGCACTTCCAGTTTTGCGATCACCTTGGCCGCGTGCTACCTCCCTCGGGACAAAATACTGGTCCGTTGGCCTCGGCATGCTGGATACGGATAGAGATGGAGATCAGAGTGGACTTAGCACTTGAGCACTTCAGCTGAGCTGCTGTTGAAACCACCACGCATGGACATCCATATCCGTGACCTTAGTGAAAATGATGTGAAATATATTGCTCCTCGCGGCTCACGAGTTCACAAGCAACTGAGCGCTGGGCGACGGTCACCTGTGGAACTTTCAATCCATGCCTCCAACAATACGGGAAAATCGCAATTGGCAAGTTTGTTGTGCCCAACTCTCCACCCAGTTTCACTCCTGTTCAGATCTTGCCTTCGCCGTAAGGAAGCAACCAGTTCAGGCGCAAGAAAATGCGTGTGAACCTAGCTAGGGTTCCAAAGCCTTCAATGATTAAAGCTGGGGGTTGTTGATCTGAAGCAGCTGTGTGTGTGTGTGCGCATAGAGTTTGAAAATGTAGTTTATATACATGTCATTTGTTTTATATTATATAAATTGCTTCATTTCCTAGAAATGACACGCATCCTTTCAAGACCCCATGCAACTTGGAAAATGATGTAAATACTTTGGAACAAATCCCAAACATCAAGAATCAAATACTTGCCAGCTTTGCCAAAATGTCAGGTTTCATCTCACACCTGGGTTCACCAGAAGCACTAGAACAAGTGGAAAGTTACAAGACCATTCTGTGCCATTTCCTTCTTGTAAGGCAGAAGGCTCCTCTCTTGTTTCCGGCGACTTATCAATCTTGTCAGGTGTGAATACTTTGGCAGCCAAGAGGTCAAAAAACAGATGAGGAGACCGCCAAAAAACGCATGTTCTCAGAGCAGGAGACCCTTGCGTAAATCTAGCTGGATCTTTCAGTATTGTCACCGTCAGTGACTTGGCGCCTTCATTCGGATGCTAGATGTATTCCACAACTTCCACATACCATATTACATCACATAGGACCTAAACCATTCAAAACATTCTTAAACGCATACAGGTACATCCAACACAAGCTTTCTCAAAAAGTTTGCTCAGACTCCAACACTAGCTGGAGAAAGTTCAGCAGGAAGCTCTGTGTAATGCGGCGCTGCAGGGCGTTCCCCCCAGTGAAAGAGTCTCCAACATTGTTGGCCCGGTCAAAAAGGAAGCCGACAAAGTGCCCACCCAACTCACCGCAGGCGGTTTGGCCACCAACCAGTCTCAAGTACCTCTGGCAAGGCTTCATCGCAAGTCTGTCCCAAACAAACCATAACAACCACCCTTTAAAATCTGAGAAAGTCAGGCGCACCAATCTTTGTAGAAATAGATCAATGTCCGATCCTAAGAATTCTTCGGTTGGAGCCAAATTTGCGTTGAAATCAATTGAGGAAAGTCGGCGCGTTCTAGGCATGTATCATCTTGATCATCTTGTATCTATGGGGGCTATAAATGATTGCAGTTTTGTCAGATATATGATCCAATGGATGCTATCTCTTCTCGGGCTCCTGCTGCATATGGGGGCTCCATGAGATCGACCAATCGGACTTCCACAGAAGGGTCCAATCGATGAAGGGAAGATGCCAGAGCCTCACAATGCCAACACAAAAGTGAACTCAGAACCATTCCAACGCCAGCCCGAGTCCTAGCTTGAGTGGCAATTACCAGTACATCCAATTTAATCGTCGCTGTTTGAGTTTTGTTGGTTTTGTTCACTAGGGGTTTTCTGCCCAGTGGGGGGGGGGGCATCAACGGCCATCTGGTATATAATTGAGGCTCAAGAGAAAAAAAAGAAACAGTGCCCATGTACTGATTGGCCCACTTCATATGTCGCAGAAATGATGCTTCATTCTGCCAAATGCTTTTGCACCCAACCCAGAGAGAAAGCAAATTGTTTCAGAGCATCTCAATCGGATGATGTCGGCGCCGACCCTGCTGGGAAAGACAAGCTTGAAAAGTCTGAATCCCGTCAAACATTGTCAAACTGTAAGCTTGAAACAGAGTGACTTGGTGCCTGGTCCTTGCCCGGATCTTTTAATTCGACTCCACGCAATGAAGGCATCCAAATGTTCAACCATAGCAAAAGAACTTCGGCAAGAAACTTCGATGGTCCAGGTACAATCAAAACGATTGGAAAGGGATTAAAGGGATGGTACTTTCGGTACACAATCTTGTAGTTTGTGACAAGATTTGACATGATTTGATAAAATTTAGACTAGTTTAGACAAATGAGCAAATGCAATGGCATATGTTTTTTTTGCGATCTGTGTGAGAAATGTTGTGTTCTTTCAGACAAGGTGAGCATCGGCAGGTGCCGTTTTGGTGGGAATATGGTCATACGATAGTTGGATCCTGCAAGGTAAATACGCAAAAAGGCCACAATCGCAATAGGCGCAGAGCCGCCGTCCTATTGTATTTTGCAATCTAGTCTAGGACCTACTGCAAACCATGTTGCAATGCTGGTTGCAAAGACCAAGCTTCAGCTAATTGCATCTGCACTTACATCTCCAGTCGATGCAATCAAACTTTGAATGATTGTGTCAGGGAATAAGTGATGAATGAGGAAGTGAATCATTGCGAGAGAGAGAGAGAGAGAGCTCCAGCGCATGAAAGCCTGATCGACTTAGTGATTGGCTGGTTGCTTGGTTACCATTTGTTGATCCGTTGAGTAAATTGAGCCAATCTCATTGAGCGCACTTGGAGCAAGTCTCAGCATTGAGTGACTGCCATGGGGGAAAAAGAGAGAAAGAGGGAGGGGGAGAGGAAGGGGGAGGGGTAGAGATGGGGGGAGAGATTAGTCAACCAAATAGTTACTTAGTCAACCAGTCAAGCAGACCAGCTTCCCATATGCTACCTTTTGACATGTCCACCCCTCGCTCGCCCTCCATCTGCAAGAGGGACCAAATGAGTTGACATCGTGGCTACCCCTGTTCCCCGGTCCGCCCGGATGCCATGCCTGAGCAGCTCTCGAATGTCCAGATCCGACAGAGGCATGGCAGATCAACACTTTGCGTACCTGCGGGGCGGATCCTGTACAGAGGCGCAGAGTCTTAAAGCACTTGGAAAAAGTTGCAGTCGCACAATGGTCTGAATAATGAATAGAATATAATAGAATAGTGAATAATGTTGTGGTTTTTACAAAAAAAGACGGCACGGAATACAAACCTGTGAATACAGGATCCGGCAGGATGCCAGAACCAACAGGAAGCACCAAGTATTCAAGATGCGGAACTGATAAAACCATATATCAAACCCCTGAAAAGTGGAAATCCATCTGGACAATTTCTGGACATCTGTATTTTATACATTCTGAACTCTGGGCTTCTGATGTGGCGCACTCGACTTCCTTCCCTGCACTCCTGGGAGTCCAAGACACAGTTTCTCTGTGTCTGTTCTCCCATTGTCATCCGAAAAATGCCAACTCACAGCGACTGATTGCAAGTGTTTCACAATGTTTCCTATTGTGTCAGTCTGTCCTGATCATGAACAGCTGTGTGAATGAGAGCTCGATACTGACGGATCTTCCAGCACGTCACAAGCAAGTGAACCACCTCAAAGCGTTTCCGCGATGAATGCAATGCCACAGTTTGTGTCAATAATCGATCTGGTTATCTTAAATCACATGCACGAACATGTTCGTACCAGATCGTACCAGTACAGTTCTTCCGACTAGTAAATTATAAATCATAGTCGTGCTTTGCGCACTTCTCTTCAAGATCTGCTCTGAAAGAGGATGGGGCTGCGAAAGATCATTTTTGAACTGAACAGTCCCGCAACTGCCACATCAATGTGCACATGGGAGCGGGCTCGTCTGCAAGATGTTTCGCACAAATAATAAAGTTGAGTCGTATAAATGAAATGCATGTCTATGACACTTTTACATCGCACACATGACAAGAGTGGATGCGCAACGCAACTTGCAAGACACAGGTTATTGAACTTAGGACCACTGCATGTTTTGTTTGCATGAGTCATGCTGAGAAGTTGTTCCGATCCGCTTTTGCTGCAGTGTCATGTTGGTTCCTCCCGGTGATGACGTATGCTGATGGGCATGCCCAACGCAGGAGAAGCACAAGAAAGACTGTCAATCAAAACATAAACATCCTGTCTAGAGAACAAGGCACCAGAACCTCTGGACTTAAATGCTGGGGCAAGTCCAAAGGACAATAGGACTGGAGGAGTGAGTTGTTGGCTGTTGCAATCTCCACTCAGTACTTGAGGATCACACTGTTGCTAGCACTTTGGCTAGGATCAGCGAGAGGAATATGAAGACAATCCAAACAAGGACCTCTGACGCATAAAGCTGCCTCAGTCATCGCATCTGCAAGTCCCAAACCCAACAAAAAGGAACAGCCATGACAGGTTGCAGATACAGTTACAGTTACAGTTACATCTATCTATCTATCTATCTGTCTGTCTGTCTATCTATCTATCTGTCTATCTATCTATCTATCTATCTATCTGTCTGTCTGTCTGTCTGTCTATCTATCTATCTATCTGTCTGTCTGTCTGTCTGTCTGTCTATCTATCTATCTATCTGTCTGTCTGTCTGTCTGTCTGTCTATCTATCTATCTATCTGTCTGTCTGTCTGTCTATCTATCTATCTATCTATCTATCTGTCTGTCTGTCTGTCTATCTATCTATCTATCTGTCTGTCTGTCTGTCTATCTATCTATCTATCTGTCTGTCTGTCTGTCTATCTATCTATCTATCTATCTGTCTGTCTGTCTGTCTGTCTATCTATCTATCTATCTGTCTGTCTGTCTGTCTGTCTATCTATCTATCTATCTGTCTGTCTGTCTGTCTGTCTATCTATCTATCTATCTATCTATCTGTCTGTCTGTCTGTCTATCTGTCTATCTATCTATCTATCTATCAACGAATCAATCTGTACCAAGGCAGCGTCTTCCATGCTCGCCACGTCCATAGATCAAAGATCACGATGAATCCGAAAGTGGCACCAGCCTCACCACATCTCACGACCACATCGCACAGATTGGAGCAGCCAAAAGCTGATGTTGCTAAAGCAGGTACTGAATCGCACTGAGATCGGGACAACTAGAAGCACAGCAAAAACTCCACCCAGACCGTACCTTGATTGGATTGACTGGGAACGACTAGGAACTTGCAAGCTCAAAGTGCTGTTGTGGGATCTTAGGAAAGCACCAGCCGTAGTCCATGTCGAAAGGGAAGACCTCACCTTCACACAACATCACACAACATCTCCTCTGTGCAGACCCATCAGCCTGGTCTCTGGATACCAGAAAGAAAGGCAGGCTGTGACATGGCAGATATAATTCAGATACATGCAAAATCATGCAAATATGATTCATATCTGATTCATATATGATTCATATATATTCATATATGGTTTTACTCCAACCGTCTCAACATCTTCTCAGCATTGCCTCATTGGCCAGGCTCCCTGAGGTATTGCCCTGTCGCAATTCTGCACGTGCTCTGGTGCTGCAAAGCACCAAGCCAATCTACCCTTGACTCATCTTGACTCCCTTGACCCAATTTTCCAGAGATGTCCACCTCAGGAGTTGCTTGCACTTCCTTCTTCTTCTTGACATGATGCAATCAGGATCCCGAAGCTGCTGTGTCTGTCAATTTGATAAGTCTAATTTTGTCTAATCTTGCTTTTGAAACAAAAACGTGGGGATCATGCGAACCTAACGCTGCACTGCACCGACCTTCTGTTCTAACCACTCTTTTTCGGTCATCTTTCAAAAGCGAATGCCAAGATAGTCTCGAATGGCTGCCCATATGCTGTGGATTGCTGTAGACTCTCGGTCCTGGAGCCTTGGTTGATCGAGCCACGTGGCTTTGGATCTCAGGCGATGCAAATCTGCATCACTGCGATGCTGCCCTGACTGGCTGTGTCTGTCGAAGGTCAGCACAGGGCAATCTGTACTTTTTCGAACCAGAAAACTTGGTCCACGTATGTCCACGTCCATCTTCTCCGCAGACTCGGAAGTGAACAAACCAAATCTTTCTGATTTACAAAACATGTCTGATCTTTTCTCACTCGGAGAATGTGCTTTGATGCTTTCGTATCTCTCGCATTGTTCTACAAATTTTGTGTTTGGAGACTCAGGCTGATCTTGGTCTAGAGATGTCTCGGAGGCCTCTTTGGCAGGCCGCGCGCCGTTAAAAATCTAGGCCCTCAGATTCCAAAGATCTGCTCTACTGCGTCCAAACCTGTCGAGGTGAACACATTGAAGGGCTTTAGAAGGGGAACTATGGGGAACTCGAGGAAAGCTAGGGCAAGCTCAGACAACCTCAGGCACCTGTCAAGGCTTTGAACAAAAGGACATAAAATCCACGTCAAACCACGCAGGCTTGATGTAATTCTGAAGATTGAACACTAGGCTATCAGCCATCTTATCAAAAATACCTACCAGAATGACTTCAGTCTCCTCTGACTCTACTGCAAAGTGACATTGGGAAGCAGTGTTGTCGGATCTGCTTCAACCCCTTCCCGAGCCTGTCTCGTTCTCCGCAAGAATGATGCCCATTGCTGCGAACATTGCAAAGCGGCCGTTGTTCAGCTCCTTGTTTCGCCACTCATCATCGTACCTGCATCTCCAAATCATCCCAAATCAATATCCTAAGGGAGAAGCCAGGTAAGAGCTCAGGCGCTTCATGACTTCAACCAGTACAAACGAAGCCTAGAACAAGATTTGCACCCACTCCCACGGCGCAGGGCTCTTGGGGGGTTCGTGCATCGAAAGATCTGCCCCGGAGAGAAGAATTCCGCATGGTTCCCACAACTTGGAGGCAACGCCATATAAGGCCTTGAAAGGCTCTCCATCTCTGAAGTAGAGACAAAAGTAATCAAAAGTGTGATTAGAGCAAACCTACTGGGTGTTGGTGGGCATCAATGGCTCTTACTGTTGCTGGCTTTTACGTCCAAATATACCTGGTTTGCGTCATGTGACTGTCTTTGATCCTTCTTGGCTCACCCTCCGATCTTCTTCTCAGCAAGGCCAAGAGGATCACCGAAGTTTCCAGGCTGCACGGAAGGGACCAAATATGACAAGATACAAGATGAATCAAGATGAATCCAACAGATCTCTCAGGCTCTCTCTTAGCTCGCTGAAAAAAAAAATTGAAAGCTGCAGTGGCCCACCTCTGCATCTGCTTTCTGATCCCATTGCTCCAGCTCCAAGTATCCTCCCAGGTTCTTGATGTATTGCTTCGCTGAATGTGAGTCTGAGATAGTCTTAGTATGAGGGTTTCACGGTTTCACGTGATCTTGACGACATTTTTCTCAACCCGAAAAGCTGCTATCACTTGAAAGTCCTGATCCAGCGACAAGCAGGAGGAAGCCGAAAAGACCGGTGCCATCAGTCAACGCGTCCATGCCCCGGGGAACGTCATCGAACCTAGGGGAGCCACAGCTTCCATTAGACCACGCCCAGGCAGAAATGGGTTGTCCAACCATGTCCAACCAAGGTGTACCGCAAAATCCGCAAAATTGCAATTTTGATGGGGAAAGCGATGATCAACCATTGGATCTAAGGGGTAAGTAATCCGCCGACCCCAGACGATGGCAGGGGGAGCGCGTCCGAGGAGCAAGCACCCAGCCGATGGCAGGGCATGCGCTGGCTTTTGCGTAGCTTGGCTTCAAATCCTCCGCAGCGCCCTTGCCAAAGGCTTTTGCGGCATTCTTCGCTGGAGGCTTTTGCAGCATTCTGGGCGCTTTCCAAGAGCTTTTCTAGTGGCTTCAGAAAGCAACGTTAGGCACTAGCCTGCCTCCAAATCCCTCGCGGCGCCCTTGCCACGGGCTTTTGCTGCATTCTGGGGGCAGTAGCCTGGCTTCAAATGCCTCGCGGCGCCTTCGCCCGAGGCTTTTGCACGTTCTGGGCGCTTTTCTGGTGGCTTCAAAAAGCAACGTTAGGCAGTAGCCTGCCTCCAAATCCCTCGCGGCGCCCTTGCCACAGGCTGTTGCTGCATTCCGGGGGCAGTAGCCTGGCTTCAAATGCCTCCGCAGCGCCCTTGCCAAAGGCTTTTGCGGCATTCTGGGGGCAGTAGCCTGGCTTTAACTGCCCCGCGGCGCCCTTGCCACAGGCTGTTGCTGCATTCTGGGGGCAGTAGCCTGGCTTCAAATGCCTCGCGGCGCCTTCGCCCGAGGCTTTTGCGGCAGTCTGGGCGCTTTCCAAGAGCTTTTCTAGTGGCTTCAGAAAGCAACGTTAGGCAGTAGCCTGCCTCCAAATCCCTCGCGGCGCCCTTGCCACAGGCTGTTGCTGCATTCTGG
>Ga0126342_10008153_pt1 | contig 18743 bp, 16 predicted proteins | sample Cyp1metagenome_FD_92528 | JGI IMG/M metagenome (GOLD analysis project Ga0126342, IMG submission 92528) | Coral microbial communities from Lord Howe Island, Old Settlement Bay, Australia - Cyphastrea 1 metagenome | ecosystem: Host-associated > Invertebrates > Cnidaria > Coral ...
ATGCGAGTCGAGCAAAATCGGTGACTCATTTTGTAACTAGGGGTCAGCTTGGACTGCCATTTTGTAACAAAAACCTTCCTCGGTGAACGTTGGGTTCTGCCAACTTGTAAGAAGGGCACCTTGAGGACGCCGTTCTGTAGCTACAAAATGGGGCTCCCAACCCCTCGGGTCCAATCTGAACGGGGATGTTGCTATACATTTGTGTTTTATCCTTTCAAGTTGTTGGCTTTCTGCAGTATCCACTGTTGCTAAACCACAGGTTGCTCAACCCTCTTTGGTGGAGTGACAAGTCCATGAGTTTCAATACCCAGGTACCCGACCTGGTAATCTAACAGTTGCTATTGACCATGGCCCATTTAATCTGTATACCACATTAGTTATGATAATATACTTCTTAAAAAGGTATGGCAACCTTAAATTACCTAATCGGGTGTTTTCTTCAAATGAGCGGATTTACCAGACATTAGATCATGGGCCAATGGCTTGTGGGAACTAAGAATCCTGTACGAATATGCCGTGCGGCACACAGGTCATGATGCAGTCCTTCACATTTCACTCAGTACCTACTTTGTGTGTGGGGCTATGTTTCAAACATATCAACATTTCATGTAGAACACCCATGCACAGCATTCGTAGATCGATAATGATCGATAGCTAGTTGAGATAAAAAGGCAGACCAGACTCTATGCATGCATTGCAGTATTTGTGTTGTTTCTAAAAAGTTCCAAGATCATCCCAAAACATCTCTGGAACTGCAGCTTGTGTCAGGTTCAATAAACCAGTGTAAGTAAATTGATGTGGGGAGGTGCCAATTTTCATAGTTTTTCGCCATTTGTGTTTTGTGGGTAGCTCCCTCCCAATTGATGGTGAGGGTTCATGGATTCGGGGCTTTACTTCCAAAATCTTCCAAACAATCTGCCCAAAAAAGCCGCAGCATTCCCATTCCCCAGACCATTTTTTAACGTTTTCAGGAGACAGACACCTTCACAGAGCCCGAGCATTGGCAAGGTGCTGAAGGCTGTGTTCTGAAGCTGGACCTTCTAGCAGCTGGGGGATGGCCCGATTTGTTTAATACTTCACCGTAATTGGAGTATATACAGTTATGGCCCTTTACCAGTTATAAGTACTTATAACCCCATTTATATCATGTATAATCCCACTTATAACCAGTTATAACTAATAAATGGCCATAACTGTAAGAATAATCAATTGGAACTGGTGGCTTTCGCAAAATTTCAGTCAAACCTCATGTTTGACGATTTGAAGGTTTGAAGGGGATTGAAGGTGCGTCCTATCCACCAAAAAACAGTTACTGGCGGCAACTCGAAACCGGGCAGCCGGAGAATACGTTCTTTGTCGAAATCACCGGGTCCACTTCGGCTGATTTCGGTGGATTTCTCAAATTGCTAGCTCTCAATTCCGGTGTCCGGTTGGGCCATGAAAGCTAGCTCATGCGAATGTCAGGTGGCACACTGCATTCGCTGCTGTTTCTGTGGTGTCCTCAGTGCTGAGCTTGACACAGACTCCATGAGGAAAACACGTGGTGTGGAAAGGTGAGGCTTTTTAGCGGTTGGCAACTGTCCCCTTTTTTTACATGACCTTCAAGAAGCTGCGTGAGATCATACTCCGAATATCTCGGAATCATGGTGTGGAAAATTAAGTTGGGAAGGACATTTCACTATAGATTTCCTCCGTAAAAGACATGTTTGGAGCTTATTTCGGTTGTCAATTCTGGTGGCTTTCTATTGCTGGGCCATTGGGATCCAGTCGATCTAGTTGATCCCATCACTGCGGTGAAGTTCACTCGCACCAAGCCGCAGAACTTGTAGAATCTGAGAGTTTTGGTGGGATAGAATCGGAATATCATACTATCATGAGATATCGGGATTTACCATACAGTTCTGGACATTTATGAAAGTTATAACTGGTTATTTCAGTGGGATTAAACTGATTAAACATGTTATTTCTATGGGGTGACTTCTTAGTACTTAGAACTGGTATAACTCGGGCCAGAACTGCAGAGACTTGCACTTGTTGAATCTGATGTTTTTTCGCCCAACCGCTGGGATGGCACCGCGAGGCAATGCCCGGCATCTTTTCAGCTACAGGTGTCAGGGGGGAAAGGTGGGCCAGTGGTTGACTTAACCTTGGATAGTATGGGATGCTGGCTTTAATCACCATAATATTGGTTTAATCACCATAAATAGCGGTTAATAGTAGAATACTATCCAATGTTGGGCCAGTGGTTTCCCATCTTTAATCAATGGGCAAGACACAAGGTCTAAGCAAATCAAACAGTGGCGGCTTTAACATTGGGATTCGACTATATTCGACTCATTTGACCGAGAACAAATGATGGTGTTTTATATGATGTAATGCATAGATGTCCCAAATTCCCATTGGTTGATTAATAGAGGGGGTTTGGGACTGGAAACCCCTTTGTTAACAACAGGTTTCTATGATAGATGGGATGAAAACCAGTGGATTATACGAGGATTTCATGGGATTAAGCAATGGAATTTCATGGGGACAACGATCATCAAGAAATGAGAATATCATGGATATGAATGGGAATATCATTGGGAATCTAATTTGGAATAGAATGGATACTAATCTGGATGAAGTGTAAGGATCTCGCTGTGACCTCACTGGAATGATGGGAATTGGATTGGGGGGAATCATCCCTAAACAGCTGCAAGTTTCAGTGATTTTCAAATTCGTGATTGATTGATTGATTGATTGATTGATTGATATTATTGAAGATATTATGTATTATATATTATTATAGTTCAGCCCGATAGTTGATACTGAGCTAAACCCAATAATGATAGTAATTGCAATTAATCGCACTGGCTTTGCCATGTAGCCACTCTCCGAGGCACTGAACTTCTACCAGCGCGTCGGTTTGACGCTGTTGCTGCCAGAGAGCCCAGCGATGGGTAGAGATGATAGATGGTCCATGTTTTATAGAAGATTTATAGACTTACCCTCTAGTAAACATACAAAAAACTATGGAAAATCACATGTTTTATTTTTGTTAATGGGTAAATCAACAAACTAAATGGTCATGTTCACATTCGCCCACTGTTAGGTTACTAGAGGTTTTTTTTTCAGGCCCAGCATGAATTTCCATCAGCAAAAAGAGGTATGTTCCATTGTTCAAGACATTGTGTTCTGGTTGGTGGTTTGGATCATGAATTTTATCTTTCCATTCAGTTTGGAATAATGATCCCAACTGACTTTCATATTTTTCAGAGGGGTTGAACCACCAACCAGTTTTGATATTTGATAGACATGCCTTACAGACATGTTCCATTTGTTTATGGAATGTTTATTGATATTGTCCGTTGTTTAAAAGATGTATGAATCTGATCAGTTTAATAGATAAGTTGTTTCGTATGTAGGTGTCCATTCTGTTCTATTGTTTACAGATGTTTGATGTTTATAAAATGTATAGGTTTTATTAAGTCTTTATCCATTTTTTACATGTTTTATTGATTGTTTCTCCATGTTTTCCCAGGAACTTTCCATGGTCACCATGTCTTGCAAGACACCCCACCCCAGGCATTCGCCCAAGTTGCCAGCCAAAGTGTTGGAAATCGTGGCTCCCCGGTGTTTTTAGAGGACTGCAGGGGATGATTATGCAACGGGGTGAATCGGTCGGATGATGTTAAAATTATGTTGAAGTGATATTAAATATCATCCAACATCATGTTCAACTAGATATTTGTTGGATGATTTTAGATGTTCAACTGATATTAAACATAATCATATGATGTTGGATGATATTAGATGTTTGTTGGATGGGGCGAAGTTTCGATGATTTCCATGTTTTGTTTATAGGGTGTAGTTGGGAACTTCTACGGTTGAAACCATGGCTTGCACCTGCAGAGTCCCTTCAACCAAGTATACGTGGCAATTGCCTATTTTTGGGTAGATGAATCTCCAGGTACCCTCTGGTTATTTATGTAACAGTTTGCCATGGAAAATGGCCCATTTATAGATGGTTTACCTATTACAAATGGTGATTTTCCATGGCTACGTTAAATAACCAGAGGGTATCCAGCTATACTGCTATACTCTACAACACAGCTGCTTTGAAGTTGATTTATCAGGCTGCCAGAGTTTTGAGCCGTAGCAATGGTTGGAACATGTTGAAAGCTTCGTTCGCCCCCAAAACATGCTATCCATGTTTCACGTTGCAGGGGCCTGTGCAAAGGTCATACTCCCCATTTGGATGTGCATCCCACTTAGTAAACCCAGGTGCTGTTGTCGGAGGATTTGAAGGTCGATATTTGATTGGGTAACATACCTATGATCCTATGGATATAATATCCTTTGCACAATATGTACATAATTATTATATGATATACTATGCATATATATATATAGTGTGTATATATATATATATGCGTGTGTGTGTTTTCTATACATGCGTAGATTTCCAAATATATTGATACTTGCATATGGTAGAGGGAAGCCACGGTTTTCCACATACATGTGAGTTTACCCCATGGTAAGCTCCAATTGACTAACATGCATGGACTATTTAGATCTATTTAGTAATTTTTATATCATTTACCCCAAACAATCACCCAGTTTGGTAGGTAGATATACCAGCACCATGGAGCATCAATAGATGTTTGTAAGTTTTCCCATGTTTTCCCACCATTTGTCCATCATTTTCCCCCAAAAAAACATGGATTTTCCAGATTTTCGGTATGTTTCCCCCCAGAAAAACCCGTTTCGATCCCCAATCTTTCGCTGAGGCTCCAGCCTTTGCGCGTGCTGGGCTGTTGGAGGTACCTAAAACTTGTCGATTTCGCAGCAAAGATGGTGGTTTTTGGATAATGAATGGAATCGCCTAAAAGATAGACTGGTTGGGGGTGCCATAGTATAAACTGGTTTGGGTAATGATGGTTAATGATGGTTGATGATGGTTAATGATGGTTGATGATGGTTAATGATGGTTAATAACTACTGGTTGGTGGTTTGGAACATGAATTTTATGACTTTCCATTCAGTTGGGAAGAATCATCCCAAGTGACTTTCATATTTTTCAGAGGGGCTGGTACGCCACCAACCAGTATCTCTATTTTCTGTGGGTTGTTTCTTTTCTATTTTTTCGGGGATGGCTGTAGGGATTGGTAGTATTTTCTAGAGTTGATGGGTAGTAATTTGCATCTTTAAGTAAGAATTTGCTGTTTTGGGGTTCCACCCCCTGGTGGCAGTTTCTGTGTTGTCTGCACTATGATGGTGTTTGTTCTAGGGTGACTGCTACATGTTGTTTCCAGAAACACTCAGGTGTTCGTACTGTATACGTGTGTTTTCTTGGGAGTGGCCTTAAAAGATGTTTGTCAAAATCATCAAATGACATGTTCCGTTAGAATGGGGATACCCTCTGCTAACTTAACAGTTTGCTATTGAAAATGCCCATTTATAGGTGATTTACCCATTGATAGCATGGTGATTTTCCATCGTTTTTTGTATGTTTACCAGAGGGTAGCATCATCCAACACCAGCAAAAATGCTGGTGAGGGCTGATCCAGGCCGTCCCCTTTGACCTTCTGAAACCATCCACGGCAGACTTCTTCGGGGTGCGGTATGGGATGGGGCAGTGCGAGTCCGTTCGGAGCGGATGACCTTCCTTCAAATCAAAGATGACGATGCAAAAACAGATGATTTTCCTAGAATCTACATCTAGAGGCACAATCTGACCCATTTATGATGATTTACCCATTATTTCAATGTTGATTTTCCAATTCACCACATGAAAAATGACCATTTATGGTGATATTCATGCCTTCGTTTGAACATGTGGACGCGAATATGGCAGAAATGAGTCGTCCCCACAAGCCGACGAAGCCTGGTGAAATGTCGTCCCACAGTAATTCAGTTTCGCTACTATGAGGTATTTGTAACATATGAGGTATCTATCCCTCCATCCATCCATCCATCCATCCATCCATCCATCCATCTACACACACACATAAATAAATAAATACATAAATAAAAATATATATATATAATAGATATCTATATAAATATATAAATAAAAAACCAAGAGTGAAATGTGGTTGAAATCCGCCAACTTGGCTATCCTTCCGGGGCCAGGAAGCTGCTTCTGCTATCCCGGAGCCCCCTTTTTTCGCGGTGTCCCTTGGAGCGGTTGCAGCTGTGGAGTGACGTCCCATTCAATGGGTCACATTGTAGATGGAAAAATTGAGGTCTACCAAATAAATGTTGGATGTTCAATAGTGGATATTAAGTATTTTGCCTCGCAGGCTAACCAATGTACGACATTACTGCATCATCATATTCGTTGGTTTTCTGTGGTTCCTCCCCTACAAGTATTGTAACTAAAACTGTTTGAAGAAGGTCTGTTGCATGTTGACACGTCCCATGTTTGGGGTGTGCCAAGGAGATGTCATTTGTCAGTGATCATCAACTGTCCAAATCAACTGTCCTATCCCTTGGAAATAGAAGGTCACCCCTCGACCACAACAACATGTTCATGCATCAACCTCTGTTTTTCTTCATGGAATCCACCCATATATCAACACATCCACAGGAGTATCCTGGGTGAATAATGTGAATAGATATTGACACACCACTTACCCTCTGGTAATTTCTTACATATAGCTATTGAAATTTGTCATTTATAGTTGATTTACCCATTAATATTCATTGATTTTCTATAGCTACGTTAGTTTACCGGAGGGTATCACCAATGGCCCAAGGTTGACAACGCCTGAAGAGTCAAAGGCCGGTCGGGGAACGACTTCAGTGTTGATCACCTCGCTGGTCTTTTGGATCACCAGCCGCTGCAACCAGGATCTTGACCGATACCTCTGTGTGCGAATAGACCTAAAAGATAGACTGGTTGGGGTAATGATGGTTAATGATGGTTAATGATGGTTCATGATGGTTAATGATGGTTAATGATGGTTAATGATCATTGGTTGGTGGTTTGGAACATGAATTTTATGACTTCCCATTCGGGAATGGAATAATCATCCCAACTGACTTTCATATTTTTCAGATGGGTAGGTGAACCACCAACCAGTTTGCATCTTAGCACATCTTAGCAGATCTGGGTATGGGTCAATACCTATAGATACCATTTTTAGTGGGATGAACATACATTTACCAGCTATTTTGATGTTCACCAGGGGTACCAGGGTTTTGACCCATCCCCATCTTCGCATGGCTGTGTTGAAGCCAATTTTTCTCAACCCCATGGTCCATGGTGATACCTCTGCCAGGACGGCCTCGACACCGGAGCAGCATCAACGCGCGGCGACCTGTTGGTTGGTGATGGCCGTGATGGCCGGGACTTTGAGAAAATTCCTCGAAACCATCACCAGAAACCTTCATTGATGCATTGTTCAGGTGAATTTTCTCATAAATTCACCAACACCTTTGTTTCTGGTGAGTTTCGCATTGTTCATTGATGGTCATTTTATATCATTGAAGTGAGACAAACGATGCGAAACTCACCAGAAACCTTGATTTAATAGTCAATTTAAGTGAGGAAACCACTAATAAGAATTAGTAGACCCATTTAAACAGTCAAAAAAGATCTAAAGAGATAGAGATTAGACTTGAACAACTATGAACAAAATAAGACTAGCATCCGGGTTAACTGGTAAAACGGTATTCTTCACCAGCAGGTTTGGAAGTTGTTCGAAGTACCAGGTGCGGACAATGTCTAAAAGTGAGAGTCCAATGCTGCCAGCTGGGAAAACCTTTGGAAAGTTTGATTCTCTAATCTTCTCTAATCATGTGGACGGTAGGAAAACATCTTTTGCAGGATACCCAACATGAGCTGCGATTAACCCTCGAGTGATTACCCTCTGGTAAACTAACATAACTATGGAAAATCACCATTGTTATGGGTAAATCAACTATAAATGGCCATTTTCCATAGCTATCTTAAATTACCAGGCCGGGTAAACAGTTTGCTATGGAAATCCATCCATTTTTAATGGGTAAATCATCAATCATCAAACGGGCCTCGTTCCAGGTCATTGATGGAATTCTGGTTGGAGGCTTCGGTCTTTGGGAGTCAAGCTGATTAAGTGTTAATTGGGACGGCCATCTGTTGGGGCATTGTATTGATGATACGAGGTATTCCTATGTATTCCATATGTTGTTTTATTTATTCATAGTTTGATTGGAGATACTTCGTCATTGTTTTTCATTTGCATGTGTTTCATCTTAAGTGTGAACCCCGATCAGTTGTGATTTTGTTTGTTTTAGACGTGACTCACGCTGTTTCTCCTCTGTTGTTGCACCAAGTGATATTATTCAACTTAAGTGCCCAGTGATTTTATTAACCTTCCATCACCACCTTACAAGCTGGAAGTGTGATTTTATCTTTGGTAATCGAACATGGCTTGCCAAAAAATCACCATTTAGTTCGATGATTTACCAGCTGGCCATGTTTGAAGACACCGGGGGGTATATATTACCAGTCTTCCCCTTGATGAATTGCCATGAAATGTATACCCATTACACCACCATTGTCAAGTTGGTTTACTTCCCTTTTTTGATGGTGATTTTGAAACGCCTTTTTTGGGCATAGTGGAAGCCTTGTTTGCTGGACTGCGAGTCATGCGAGCCGCAGAGAACCTTGAAACATGCCATGGTCTCGTAGACGGAGTCCTGTCATGGTCAGCTTGAGGGATTCATAAAGATTTCACCACGAAAACTGGAAAGTTGATCAACAAAATCCAGAAAAATTATGGGAAATTGAGAACCGTAATATACTGTAATAGGGATTCCATTTCAATGAACCACCAAAAATGTGGAGAAAAATGATGGTTTAACAATGTTTAACATGTTTTTTTTGCAACAAATTTCAACCAACCAGGTCCAAACATGGCCAGGGTTCGATGGTTAGACGCTGCGCACGTTCAGGAGCTCTCCTGTCAGGAGGGTGGCAGTTCAAGTAGCAGCAGGCGGGATTGACCACCGATTTCGACCGGTGGATTTACCAACAATTGAGGTAATTTACCTGCAGTTATGGCCATTTATTAGTTATAACTGGTTATAAGTGGGATTATACATGTTATAAATGGGGTTATAAGTACTTATAACTGGTAAAGGTCCATAACTGTGGGATTTATAGTGGATATGTAGATATGTAATGATATGTATAAATTGGGATCTATATATGTAGATACACACATCCATTGGGTTTATGTACCACTGGATTTACCTACCAATAATTTATGGTTATTTGTGAATCTTTATACTGGAATCTGTGGAGAATATATGGGAATGTGTATATATATAATACAATATAATTTAATATAGCATAATAATATAATTTAATATGTGTATATATATATATACACGTGTTTTTTTGCTTACACCGATTGTGGGTATTTGTTGTCCTTGTTTTTGTGTGGGGGATGGTTGTCAATGTTGGCCATGTAATCTCAGTTCAATTGTACAGGGTCAACCTGTAGTTGGTAGCTTAGTAATGGGCCATGCTCACTGGGCAAACCAGACATGGAAATCCGCCCACAAGATATGTACATCTTACCAACTTCAATGGAGGCACTAACTAAAAACGATGATATGACCAGTATGACCAGGAACTAATTTGTAAATTGCTGCCACTATGTGCCACAAAATTTTCTTGAGAGATTCACCAAGAATGGGAACGTACTGTGATTGGACTCTGATGTGAGTGCCGATCAGACTACGTTCACCTAGCAGATGTTCAGCATTGGATTCTCAGTACCAAAGACGGGTATTGAACTGTGTATTGATCACACATAAACCAAAAAGTGTTTGGCATACATTATCCAGTAGTTATCATAGCTTTCCCCATGCCTGATAACATATTGGAGTTCAGAATCATATCTCATATCTATTTTAACTTATTCATTTGTACAAACATCACTCAAATCGCTGATACCCCTTGGTAAACATACAAAAAACTATATGGAAAACCACCATTTTTTGATGGGTTCAACTATTTCTATAGGCAATCTGGCAATCTGGCAATCGCAAAGTGCTAGGTTTTCTTCCCCAGGACCATCTCAATACATCGTCGCAGGCCGTGCGGCAGCACGCGGCTGGCATATTTGAGAGCCCGGCTTGTTTGAGACCCTGGAGATCCTCCCAGGGAACACGGTGGGATTTCACCAAGGTTTTTCTCGATTTTTATGAGGGAACACATTAGAGGTATTGGGATGCCCCTACAGTTATGGCCATTTATTAGTTATAACTGGTTATAAGTGGGATTATACATGTTATAAATGAGGTTATAAGTACTTATAACTGGTAAAGGGCCATAACTGTAATATTCCAATGAAAACCTTAATATAAAGAAAACTCGATTTCAAATGTGATTAAATCCCTATTAACATCTATGTAAAATATTGCCACAAACTAGATTTCGAAGCTTTCCCCTAATATTCCAATGAAAACCTTAATAATCAAAATTAAAAAGAAAACTTGTGAGATGGGACCCTAATAAAAAGTCTCCAGGTGGTAATCTATGTTTATTAATAGGGGGTTGAACCCATTGTTTCACCATCCTGTTCTCCTATTGATTCTCAATTAACACAATTAAGAATCCAATTGTGCCCAACCAAACAAAAACGGAAGTGCCACGTCACACCAATCCTATGTTTTAATTTGGGTGAGTTTAGTAATAGGTATTAGGGTGCACGTCCACAAACCCGCGCGTGATTTGTGCTCAGGACAAGAAGTGTGTCGTTTTATTGATTTTGGTTCATTTGTTTTGGAATGTGTTTGGAACAGTCAATTACAGGCAGTTTTAGGTTCTTTGGTTATTCACTCACCTTAACATATGTTTGAAGGAGAAAAAGTTTTGGTCTTTCCAAAGATATAAATCAGGATGTGCGAAGCTAACTTGTCGATTCATGAATTTATGAATGCATCAGATGTGGTATATCATTTGGAACATGAGAATGAAACATGTGCATGGAGTTTAAGAATGGTTATGTTGAGTAGTGAATCTTTCGTTACATTGGTCGTTTCCAGTATGCCATGGTGCGCTTAAATGTTTGGGATGGGAAAAAACAGTGGTGCGTGAAACCTCGAACCAGTTACCAGTTCTATGTATTTAAAGGCCATGCACGTCCAAAGGTAACATAAACATATCTATGTGTATGTAACAAGAGCGTGACATGCGTAGCATGACGTATGTGTGCAAGTGTTCAAGTTAACATGAACGTTATTGCTCCACCCCACCCCAACCTCAACCCATGTCATGTGCACACCATACAGTCCATGCGTGTTCAAGTTGACATGAAAGCTATTGCCCAACCCCACCCCAACCCCACCCCACCCCAACCCCATTTGCACACCATACCGTCAATGCGTGTTCAAGTTGACATGAACGTCATTACCCCCGTGCATGGTTTTAGTAATAGCAAGAGGGGAGGATTTTCATGGGATGTATAGCTGATTCATGATAGCTAAGTTGGTGAATATAACTTCTAATAACTCTGGTTTTCGGAGGATATAATTAATTATAGTAGTATTCATGGGGTTATAAACCAACAGGCATCACTCGAAGGCCCACCATCCCAATGATTATACCACAAAGAGGTGGTAAAAATCAACCCTTTTTACTGGGCTGTAGAAAATTTGGCCTAGCATTTGGACGTACATAGTTGATATATGATGGTTGATAATCCTTCCTTTGCTTATACATGGAATAACTGGCTTGTAATACTGTATATAATATCCAACTTTAGTTATTACAACTTAGTAAGTGTATAATCCAACTTTAGTAAGTTGCTATGCTTATAATAAGTTGCAACTTACTAAAGTTGGATTCACATCCAACCTGCAAGTGTCAGGACCGGTTGATATGCCATTCCACCACTAAACCAGTGAAGATCACCAGCAACCTGCCTTAGATGGCTGTATTGACCTGCCTTTTACCATCTGGTTATTTAATACTTTGCCATGGAAAATCACCATTTCTAAGAACGGTAAACCATCCTATTTCTATGGGCCATGGCTTCCATGGCTATGTTAAAGAACCAGAGGGTAATCATGATTGATTTGGGGAGACTTGGATGAATTGTTGGGAATGTTGGGCCGCACCAGCGGAGCAGACATCTTCCGCCTGCAAACCATGTGCATCACGTGCATGGCCTCTGCAGGAGGAAGGCTTGCTCCTCCAACTTTTGCTAATTTTCGTCAAATACTGGGTAGAAAAAAAAAACATAATTAGCATTGTGCAAAAGGGACATGTTCAAGATCGCGCTGGATTTTAGGGTAGCCTATTTTCAGACAGCAAAGCCAAAACCATAATCCATCTTCATGTTGTGACAGAAATTGATGGTATTTACAATCCCCATCAATCCTCAGTTTCAGTTTTTTCATTGGGTTTACCTGACTAAATGTTTGGTGATTTAGGTCCAGTCGGAAGATTCTTAATCAGAAAACAAAAACATAACCCCCTTGATATGATGACCCCCGAAGAGATAGAGTTTAGCGATTCACCATTATTTTTTATTTTTTTTGTAGGATTTTACTTTTCTATTTGGGGGTTACTATACGACCAGGAGCATGGGCAAACTACTTTACGACAGCATGAAGTGTGGGTGAAGCCTTCGAATTCAGCCAGATTACCCTCTGGTAAACTAACATAACTATGGAAAATCACAATTTTTAATGGGTAAATCCACTATAAATGGGCCATTTTCAATAGCTATGTTAAATTACCAGAGGGTATGTGTTGTTTAAGGTTTGCTTAGTCTCAAAAGTGGATGTTTCAGACTATGAGAAGCATTCGAAAGCTGGAAAAAATGCAGGTGGAGGCTTGGTGATCCACTAAGGCACTAGCTGCTTTGGCTTCGAAGAAAAACGGGGTTTCTGCACCGTTTCAACACCCAAAAATGGGTTCGCAACCAACACAAGGTGTTTGAAGATGGGTTGAGCCATAGATGTCCTTTTCCCATTGGTTGGTTGATTAATAGAGGGGTTTGTTTACCCCTTGACCAACAGGTAAATGATTCTAGATGGTATACCAAACGGCCCCTCTATTTTTACCAAAAGGACATTATTGTTTTGAGATGTTTTGAGCATAAAAATGGTGCGTAGCATAGGCTTCGGATTCGCACGGTTATCCTGCAAGTGTCCCCTACGATGTTCACAGCTGGTCTGGTCAACCCCTGAGTTTTTGTTCATTGAGGAGTGCCATTTGAGTAGCAGATATATGTCATTGTTTGTGGGGCTCACCCCTGATTAAGCAACCAGGGTTTGTGAATCGAGGGTTGACGTTATATAATGTGTGGACTCTGAGGGCGATTCACATCCTGGGAAGTTCTGATCCCCTTTGACTGCTATTTGTTCCATCCAGTAATCAAACGTGGCTTGCTGGAAAATTGCCTATTTTTTGATGATTTTCCCAGCTGTAAATCTTCATTCATAACTGGTTGGTGGTTTGGAACATGAAATTTATGTTTCCATTCAGTTTGGAATAATAATCCCAACTGACGAACTCCATCATCTTTCAGAGGGCTAGGTATACCACCAACCAGATTATTATTAACCATCATCAACATTCATTAACCATATAATAACCATATAATGACCATATATAAACCATTATTAACAGTATATTAACCAATGGTATAACCGTTGCTACGTTTGATTTCCAGGGGGTAACATGTGTTTATATAAACCATGCGCTCCGGTGGCGTGCCGCCGGTGGCACTGCCATGTTCACCGCCAGGTTGGCAAGATATGCCAAGCTTTTACCAGGCCTGGACCACAACAAAAAACACAACCGGAACACTCCCAGTTGGGAAGTAGGTGATAGATGGTGATAGCCCATATGTATATATGATATTATATGATTATATATGCATGTGTGAATGCAAACTATTGTTTATTTTTTTAATGTGTGGATGAATGATACCAACCTCATTGCGATGGCATTGCAAATTAGTAAAGGGAATCATCCCCAAATGGCCATATTCTGTAGGGGGGAATCATACCCAGTCAGTGAAATATTGCAAATTTTCCACATAATTGGGCATACATGTGCAGTGCTATGGGCAGGCTTATCAAAGTCATTTGAATGATATCCTGTTTAAGGCGAGAGCGAAATGGAGTCATATATATATTTACCCTATGGCCCTATGGATCCAAGTGCCTTCTTAGGAAGTGATTGAGGGTATATTTTAGGACTTTAAGTACCTTCCAAGTTTTCTTTGGATCCATAGTGATATTAATGGACATTATATGATGTTGTAATTTTATATTTATATATATATATATTATGTATGCATATGATGTGCATTGCGTAATAGACTGATCAGTGGGTTATACCAATGTTAATTCATCACTAACCTTGGATGCAAATTCCAAGCGGCGATGTACTGTTGCTGGGTGCTGTCGCTGGAGCCAAAATCCAACGCTATTGGGGGTCTCAATCTCGGCGTTTCAAACCAACTACATCCTTACATTGGAAAGCAAAATCCACAGATTTGGTTCCACTCTCGTTTTCTTTGCCTTTGTCCTTAGTCCCGTTTTGGGTGCAAATGTCAATGCCTCCCTATTTTTTGGGCAAGCCTGAGAATTTCAGACCATGAATTTTGCAGATCAATCATCTGTTTGGTGGTTTGGAACATTTGTTATTTTTCCATTCAGTTGGGAATAATACTCCCAGCTGACACCAACCAGTCATGATCAGCTCCCCATTTTTCCAGAGAAACTATGCCAAACTCCCCCAATTTTTACCGCTAGGCACCTCCTCAAGCCTGGAAGAGTTGCCGCCGGGAAGCTGAGGGAAAAACGTGGGCAGAAAAACCACCGAAAAGGTGTGGTCTAAGCCAAACAAATATGTGAATTAATGATATTTAATTGATATTTCATGGAAATTTCATGATAGTTAATGATATTCAATGATGGTTTATTAATGATAGTTACTGGATATGTAATGGATAATGGGATAGCTGAATGATAGACCTATAACCTCCTATGATCATCAAAGATACGGTGATATGATTGGTGATGTTTGCTTGGTGATTGTATTACCGTTTGGTAAACATACAAGATCTATGGAAGATCACCATTTTATAGCTGGGTAAATCAACTATTCCTGTGGCCAGTTTTAATAGCAAACTGTAAACGTTTACCAATTTTTAATGGGTAAATCAACGAACTAAATGGCAATTTTCAATAGCAAACTGTTAGTTTACCAGAGGGTATAAATATGGGATGACAGTTACACTATCCAATCACACTATTTACAGTCCATGGGAAATGTTGGTTAGTTCACCGCGTGTACCACCATGAATGGTTGGTGTTTCTGACCACTTCCAACCATCAATGGGGATACACGGTTGATAAATCATGATAAACTATAAATAAGTAGATAATTGCAAATCATATAATCATATGTATATATACATTATAAATCATGATAATCACTTAGGTTAATACAATCATAGTGTTGGATATAGTTGATACATCATGTTTGGTTGATGATATGGCGAAAAACACTATCCAACACTCTATGGTGATTGTCACCGTCCATGATGGGAAATCCTCTGGAAGACTGGGGGCTTCACATTGCTCAAACGGTAGCTAATGCTGATATCAATGGTGATAATATGGGGATAGCGCTGGTGATATAAAATATAAAATGATGGGCATATACTGGGATATATCTTGGGTGGATCAAGACCTATAAAATACCAAACTTGGGGGAATGTACACCCAGAACTACTATACCAGCTCATCCACCCATTTGTAACTGGTAGACAGTTTGTTTGAATCACTGGCAGTGAGACGTCGCCGAAAGCTATGAATATCATGAATTGGAGACTGCACTCCTGCTCTCAGGGAGGTTATCATTGATCATCAACAATCAAACAACAATTGTATGTAGACTCAACTTCCGGGCATGCTTTTAAATGTTTTGTTTTGGTTCTCCTGCTGCTCGTCCAGGGTGTAAACCCAGGTGCGGAGTGCTTGTCGGATGCCGAATCCCTGATGATCCACTATGGAGTGATGGAGGATTACTTTGGAGCATACCACTGCCATGGATTTGATGCCCACTTTGGACACACATTGCGAACGGTCACCGAAGGGTCACGGCTCAGATACGAATTTTCGCCTCGTCAGCGAAGGGACACCAGTTCCATTGACATGTTCTTCAGCTTGAGCAAAAATGATGCGATGATCAGGACAGCATTAATTGCAGCAATGACAAGTCTTCGTGCGGGGTAGCCTTATTTTGGTTCCCTTGGCCCCTGTACAAAATCGGTTCACATTTAATTCACAGTACTTTTGTGTTTCCCAAAAACCGTCAAGCACCCTGTAGGAAAAAAAATTAATCTGAAAAGATGGGCACCAACTATATCCCTGAAGTATATCCCATCGAACATCATACAGATATATAGATACATGTATAGATAGATAGATAGATAGACAGACAGACAGACAGATAGATCGATCGATAGATAGATAGTCTTAAATTCTATGTTCAGCCACCTTTATCACCATGTTTCCCCTTCTTTGCTATCCTTTTGTTTTGTGGGGAGTACGACAGCACGCCCAGGTCCGTGCCCGGTGTCGTCCTGGATCCTTTGCTCAGGCCATGGGGGGCCCATGGAGATGTGGATGATCCAGCTGATCCGTTCATGGATCACAAGATATCAAAAACAAAAGCAGAGACAAAGGAAGACAATCAACTAAAGGGGCACTCACCACATATGGAATATTTAGAAATCTTGGAGCTGGTCCACAATTTTCAACTATGTTTACTATTGTCCGGCTGTCCCATCTAGATCCCGTCAAACAATCCCATCTTGATCCCACTAAAGTGGTATAATTCAAGATTTCATGGGGAGAATCACTATTAATTAGCCACTAAAGTGGTATAATTTGAGATTTCATAGGATTTCATCACAACATTCTCAGGATAGGACCACTATGACTCGTTCCACGATGAAAACCACCCAGACCACCAGCGACCTCGAATGCCAGGAAGATGGGTGCTGTACTTCGGGACTCTGCACAGAACTTGTGTGGCGACTTAGGGTTAGGGACGTCAGATAGGTGGCGAAATCCATGGGCAAATACCGGTGTTGAAACATGGTGGTTGAAAAAGCTACGTAAAGGTCATCGAATAAATGGGGGTTTCTCCATTAACATGATTAGTGATTAGTGGAGGGTAATGTTTAACTTCTTGAAATTTCAATGAAATAGTTCCCAACGTGCTGGTTGTTGAAGATTGAAGGTTACTGCTTGGTGCTCAAAAAAAATGTTAACCCTGCCAGTTAAAAGGCATTTGGTTTGTTTTACTCTACTGTGGGGCCCATCCATTAGTTAGATCACGTGCTCTTGGGGCCCAGCAAAGCTGCCCAATGTGGAAACCTCATGAAACCTCTACTCAACACCTACAAAGATCCAAGCAAAAGGTCGTTTTTTCCGGTCAAACTCAAGCGGCTCGACCGGGCCATGGCCATCCCCAAGCTGCATGTTGGGACCTCCCCACGGTCGTGACGGCCATCCCTGAGTTTTTGTTACAAGAATGGAACCTTTTCCGATATTTGGGTAGCACCCCAGAAATCTCAAGACCAATCTTGGAGCTCCCTAAAATCCATAAATCCCAAATCCAGTTGGACGAAAACGAGGATCTCTCCCACTTTCTTGGACGTTTTTTTTTTTAACTTTGAAACCTGTCGGTTGGACATGATTGAATATTGACTACTGCAAAGAGGCGGAAGCTGCTGGATCTAATAAGGTTTTGAGGAAAGTGCCAACACCCTACGTTTCTGAGGGAATCCTGACCGACAAGGATTATGAGGTGACCTGGAGATAGCCTTGAAAGCAATGCGTTGATGAAATTACGTTGGGCGACTCGCCTATGCAGGCCCAATTACTTGCAGGTCAGCTCAGCGAGTGGAGTAGAAACTCTGATAAGCAGCTGCATCGTTTGGCCTCATACCTCAACACAAAACCTCTGTTTGAATATTCGAGTCCACGACCAGGAGTGCACGTTGGATCTTTATTGTGACGCTGATCTGGCGGGCTGCCCCCTGCGAAATCGCCCAGTGGTCTCTTTTTAGTCGAGGCCCAAATGGCATCTTTGCTCCCATGACGTGGTGCTATTCCTGGAAACAGAGCCATGTTGCCAGAAGTACCACGGATGCGGAATTCAACTCCCTAGGTTTGGACAAAAAACCGGGACTTCAATCGGCTGCCTTGCTTCAAAAATCTTCAAAAGCTGGAGCCAATGCAGCCAAGGCTAGTCGGGGTTGTGTTTACAGGACTCTCTGTTCCTGAGACATACCATGATGGATGCACTTTCAACAGAGTGGAGGGATCATCAGAGAGCTTACGACGTCATCTTGTGCGGAGACTACGAGACGACTCTACCATGAAAGGTTGGGGATTTCAGGGAAAGCATCCATGACTTGGATGAAGAGTAGGGCGCATTTTAAAGGGCTATAGTCCTCAATACCCTCTGGTAAACTAACATAGCTATTGAACATGGACATAGAAATATTGGATGTGCCCATTAAACATGGTGATTTTCCATAGTTTTTCCCCACCTGCCAGGTGAGGGTTGTTAGATTTTATCACAGTTGTCCTCCTCCTCCTCCTCCTCCTCCTCCTCCTCGGCTAGCTATCCTCCTCCTGCTCCTCCTGCTCCTCCTCCGCCAGCATCTCCTCCACCACCTCTGCCTCCACTTCCACGTCCACTGTTGCCTTGCCAACTCTTCGCC
>Ga0126342_10008154_pt1 | contig 18741 bp, 27 predicted proteins | sample Cyp1metagenome_FD_92528 | JGI IMG/M metagenome (GOLD analysis project Ga0126342, IMG submission 92528) | Coral microbial communities from Lord Howe Island, Old Settlement Bay, Australia - Cyphastrea 1 metagenome | ecosystem: Host-associated > Invertebrates > Cnidaria > Coral ...
GCACAGACGAGGTACCTTTCATCGTCGGCTGCAGCCACTTTACAAAGGAAAAACACAAGGTTTCGTGCTCCGGCTTCCTCCCCAAAACATAGCCCATGCAACATGCATGCGTCACCACTTCCCATCGTCACCACTTCCCATCGTCACCACTTCCCCTCCTCACCACTTCCCCTCCTCACCACTTCCCTTCCTCGCCACTTCCCATCGTAACCACTTCCCTTCGTCACCACTTCCCTTCCTCAACACTTCCCTTCCTCGCCGCTTCCCATCGTAACCACTGCCCTGCGTCACCACTTCCCTTCCTCACGACTTCCCTTCGTCACCACTTCCCTTCCTCGCCACTTCCCATGGTAACCACTTCCCTTCGTCACCACCCTGTATCATAGCTTCCTTATTCTATGTGATGTACCACCCTTCATCAAGGTCAACTCCATAGATTCTTATTCTTTTGTTCTGTATTGTTATGTTATGTATTGTTATGTGATCTACCACCCTTCATCAAGGTCAATTCCACCGCTTCTACCATCCCTTTGTGATTTATTATTGAAGGTAAAGTCTCACGCCACCCTTCATCAAGGTCAATTCTTTTCTGATATATTGTTATGTAGTGTAAAGTCTCACACCACCCTTCATCAAGGTCAATCCCTTTGTGATGTATTGTTATGTCATGTAAAGTCTCACACCACCCTTCATCAAGGGCTAGTCTCAATCGCGCACCACCCTTCATCATTTCAAGTCTCAGAATTCTATTTGTCCGTAACACGGAAGTATTGCTTCCTAACTTCCTTTGATAACTCTGACTGATGGACAAATTCAATTTAATCAACCCACTAATTTAGCAACAGGTGGCGATACCTCAAATTGTGTTAAATATACTGGTGAAACATTGCAAACAATAGAAGGTGATATAGTCATAGGTGGTGGTGCTCAATTTGGTAGTTTTGATTTAACGGTTAATGGAACTTCTTATTTTCGTTCAGGTATAGAGTTAGTCCTAGGGGGTACAGTTGTTTTAGGAACTGGTAAAGGGTATATCCGTTCTATTAATAGGAGGTGGTAATACTGCTTATGATTATTGTATTTTTGCTTCTGGTGGGGTTCATCGTTTTTATGTTGGTGGAAGTCCGTTTCCTCAACACTTAAAATTTCAATTGTCATTAACACAGGCTTATTTTAATGTAGATGTCGTATGTCATACTGAATTACAAACTGATATTATCAATACCAAAACTGCTACTAGTGTTGATTTGGTCTTTAAAAGAAATGACGTTAGTATATTTAAACTTAATACAAGTAATCAAATACAACTGCTAGGGGGTAATGAAACATCTTTTATATATATTATTTCGTTTGGTGTTGGTGATGTGCTGGGTGTCTTCCAGATTTTCAAGACGGGTTTAACATCAACAGTTGAATTATCATTACCACAGGTTTTATGTAATTTATATGATAGCTTTGCTGGTGATAATGATCTAGTCTTCAAAAGAGACGGGGCTGAATTTTTCAGGCTTCAGGGTCCTAATGTTGTTGTAAATGGCCCAGAAAATCTATTATTGGTAAGTGACGGCAATGTTGGTATTTCTTCCAGTTGGGTGTTTGCAAATACCTTTGCTAATAGGACTGCTGATAGTGATACTGATTTTAGGGGTTGTATATCTGCTGGTTTAGCTAGTGGAACTGTTTATATGACATATAAACACATTCCAGAAAGACTACACAGTAAAACCGATGCTGAGGTCAGTGAAGGTAAAAAGTTATACTTAAATACAACTACTTCAAAAGAGTGTTATATTCATAGTTTCGTAGAAAGTAATGTTAAGATAATGTCATTAGTAAATAGCGATACTTCAGATCAAAATCGCATATACTACCATATACTGTGGAGGTAATTTAGTGATTGATATGTCAGGCACTGTTTTGAATTTAAGACAAATACATCAGTTGTAGCAGGTGTTTCATTAACAGGTGAGTTGGTTGATACATCTGACAAAACTAAAAAATATGATGTTGAAGATGCTGAATATAATTTTACAGAAATGGTGAAACAAATAAAACCTAAGACATTTAAACTGAATGATGGACAAGAAATAGGAATAACAAAAAATCATATTGGTTTTGTTGCTGATGAAATTGAAAGTGTAATACCCAAAAAAAATGAAAATATAGTTAATAAAAATGATGAAGGTATTAGAATGTTAAACTATGTTAAGATGAACTCCATACTATGGGGTGCTGTAAGAGAGCAACAAACAAAAATAGAGCATTTAGAGGCTTGTATGTTTGAAATGATGGAGGAGATAAAAGAACTGAAAGGAAAGAAAAAGCCGAAAGCAAAAGCAAAAGCAGAAAATTAAAATATATATTAATATATAAATGGGAAATAAAAAATCTACGATTAAAAATAGCTGTATGGAAGAATTGAATAACATTGATGAAAACAATTTAGACATCAGTAATATAGACAGACTTCAAATAAAAGCAATAAAAGAAATATCTGAAAAGATTAAAGAAATAGAAGAAAACAAATCTGATAGAATAATGTATAAACTACCTGCTATTAATTTATGTTCTTATTCACTAATTTAATAATAAAATGACAAAAATTGTTATTAATTAATGTTGACTTCATCAGTTGATGTGTATAGCCTTCTCTAATCTTATCATAAAGGTGTTATTTACATCACTCTCTCTCAATTTAACAAATAAAAAACTATATGGCTGGTCATTCACAGCAAGATTATAGATTTCATATACAGTTTTCTTATCAACTAGTGCTGATTGTTCTTGAACAAATGCATCAACTTCTGCCAGATTTTTTAACTTGAAAATGTATAGTGATGATGTGTTCAATCTTACTATCGGTGCAAGTGCGTTATATTTTTGTGAAGCTGTTATCACTGACAAACCAAAATGCCTACTCTTCGTGTATAAACCATGGAGATCCATGGAGGATTTTTGAGTATCTCAAAAATGTCGTATCTTCTGCAAAATCTTCAATTATCAATAAGCAACTGAACAGTTTTTTCATCTTGCTTTTCTTTTGATATTCAATTACTTTGTGTTGTGTGTCAATGATGTGTGCTAGTGCTTCAGGGTTGTATTCATCATATAAATACTGTTCTTTTTTGTTATCCACTTTTAAATCTTTCTCTATGTATTTTATGATTTCTTTGTAAGCTTCATCAATATGAGCTGTTGGTGATACGATGTAATTATATGCTTTCAAAGCAGTCTCTATAAATTTTCAACACTAGATTTTGTATAAGGATACCCTTACCACCCTGAGATGCTGAAACAATGATGCTTCTAAAAGGTAGTTTGTCTGCTTGAGGATATGGTGATTGTTTGAATTCATACTGTTTGACGTTGATAGGTTCTATTGTTGGAGGTTTTAAATTATGCATTCTTAATGTGTAGAAATTCAAAATATATTATCATTTATTGAATTTCATTGATATGGAACTTCATTGAAGAATAGTAATGAAGACGCATTCAATCCAGCAAAGGCTGTATGAATTCGTTTTGAGAATGTGAACGAACGCCTTGACAGAACAAGCAAAAGAAGATGTGTTTTTGAATTCACTTTTTTTCCCCGTCCTAAAAGTCCTGTGTGTCAATAATTAGATTTTATCAACTGTAATATCTAATTATCTAATTAATTAAATAAATATCTAGAAATTTCTAAAGTATGATATATACAAAATGCCTTTTGACAATGTAGATTTTAACCTCTTACAAAGGATACTAGATAGGATAAATTCAGTTCATAATCTTACGAGCGCTTTGAATGTGAGAGTAATGGAACTATCAAAGAAACTTGATCAACCTGATGTTGTTGAAAAAGTTGATGAAGAAAAAGATAAAAAAGAAAATGGAAGAGATATTTGAAACAAGGTGTCGGTAAACCGAGAGGGACACTTGTTGAAAAACAACAGCAATATTTTGACCTTGTGAAGTCTGGTAAAATCAAAAATCCTGTCCAGAAAACACGGGATTACTATCAAATCTGTAGGGGTGAGAATAATGAATGGATAATGAATAAATTTGAGGAATAGTTTTATAGTAATATTTGTAGAAACGGGTTATAAACCACTAACAACCACAAAACCCAGTACACCCTGCGCTGGCATTTCTTGAGCCACAGCAACGAAGGTATATGAGGTGAGACCACTGTATAAGCTACAGCTATACATAGACTACTACTGTGCAACAACACCCCCCGTGCAGTGTAACTACCACACAGGAAGGTGAAGCTGCAAATTACGCCGTGCACAGTCTAGAGTAAAGGGATGCCGTTATTTATTAAAACAACAATTAACCGAAACCCCAGAACCACGGCCTTCCTTCGAAGTCTTTTCGTCTTCACCTCAGAGTTGCGAGATTCAGTAAAAGAACAAGCATGACAATGCACTTCGATTGACTCGACACCAAGTACGAAAGTCAACGGATGCAGTGGACATCAATTCGGTCGGATGCATTCAGCTTTATTTTAGGCTCAACCGGGCTTGTGGTCGAACATGCAATGTGGATGGTTGCGGCCCGTTACATAGGCCAGCGTTTTCACGCGGCATCAAAAGTTCTTGTGGACGCCCGGGGGCTTGCCAAAGCAAAGCGATTTTAATTATGGCAAAAGCTGAATTCGGCTGAGTGAACCCGCAGGGAAGCATTTGAGAAAAGCTTCAAAAGCGCCTTAGTTTCATAAGGCAAGAGCTTCCGCTCTGCGGTACATGCAACTACCAGCCGTGTGCTCAGCAAGAAGGAATCATGGCAAGAATAACATGAGTGCCAAATGCCTGCTTCAAATTATATGCATTCAAAGCGTTGAAGAAATTTGTGAACTTAAACTGGGTTGGCAAATCCCTTCTTAGCACACAAGTTTGGATGTTGGTGGAATCGTGCACCCACCTGTGCTCAGAAGCGAATCACCTACCTCGAAGTAAGTCTCAGCAGGCAAAAGCTTCCGCTTTGCGACAGCTCATCCAGAAAGAAGCCATCCCGCCTCATATGATGAAGGCACATCAGGCGAGAGCTTCCGCGATAGCCGTAGCCGTACCGGCGATCCCGGTATTGGTGGCCTTGGTTTCGACGACGCCAATCCTCCCACTCCTGATCGGTCCACTGGTTGTAGAAATCGTTCCTCTCCTGTTGTGTGTAACCGTGAGTTGGACATTGATGCGAACCATAGCCAGGCCTATGGTGGACCTGGTATACTCGGGGTTCGTCTGCCTGGTCGCAGGGAGGGGTCGGCTTCCGCCTTCCGTATCAACAGCTTCGGCGAGAGGCCGAAGAATGTTGTGCACATAGCTGAGGATGTCCGCGTAAACATCCTGCTTGGTCAGTGCAAGAGATTGGAAGGTCGTGTTCGCATCACTGAACACCTCGAAACGATCCTGGATCGGAAGGACGGCATAGGCCGCAGCAAAGTGATTGGCACGATAGAAGCGGTTCTTGAACCAGAACAAGACATGGCCGTCGACGACCAGTGTCTGCATCTGTCCAGGCTCCTGCGCCACGATGCACATGCGGGCTTTGTACTGTCGTACTTTGCCCGTGCGGATCTCCACCTTCGTCCTCTTGATGTTCGGAAGCACCACATTGCCAAGCACTGTAATCCAGTGCATGCACTTCGGGGTGAAGTCTTGAACCGCACAGTTGAAGGCGTAGTGGGCGTCCGTTCCCAGACGCTGGAGTAATGACATTTCTGCTTTGCGCGCCTGCTTCATGTAGGATCGCGCATGATTTTTCAGGACTGCTGCAGCAGAACGGATCTGTTTGGATCCTTGCGTCGTGTCTGCAACATCGTCATCTCCCAGCATGTCCAGGGTGAGGTCGAAGCCAAGCTTCTCAGCCAACTCTTCGAGTCTGAAGACCTGGCAGGCGCGTCTCATGTCCGACATAGTGGCCAAAGAAAGACTGCATGCCAGACAGATCAGCATGCCCTCCGGGAAAGTCTTCCGGCATCTGGGGCAGGTCGGCTCTGGCATTGCCAGCATAGACACATACCCCTCCGCGACAGGATTGAATGCATCCTGATCGAAGCGATCAGAACGGCGTTCCCGCGCGTTGTCTGGGGCGACATCACAGCCTGCAGCTGAGACAGTGGGCTTCCAAGCAACACAAAGGAGGTTCTTGAAGTTGAGTGGGCGCTGCTTCGGTTTTGGAAGAAGCTCATCAACGACTTTGTAGGGCGTGTTGACTTCTTTGAAAATCAACGGCCTGCGCAAGGTCACCACATCTTTCCACTGCGAGTACTGGTCGGTGAAGAGGTCCTTCAAGACCTTAAGGTCAGAAGCTTCATAGCGCTCCAAGACTTCATAGTCGGGAGTGCCCTTCCGAGCCTCGTTCTCCTGCCAGTACAGAGCGTTCTCCGAGGCCTTCTGTCGAAGATATTTCTTGACCCCGTTGTAGCCATGATTTGCCCAGAGGTATTTGGTCTTCTCGCAATCGAATGCGTAAATCAGGCAATGATTGGGGATCCAGTCTTCGCAGATGAGTGCTCCGGCCAAGGTTTCCACCAGGCAAATGCCATAATGCCATGCGCAATCGGTGTCGATTGCCAAGCACAATGGACGGTTCGTCCTGTCACCTGGGTCTTTTCCATCAATTTCCCAGGGGGCATGTCGTGTCATATACACGTGGCCTTTGCACGACGATGCACCAGGGAAAATCCCGGTGCAGATAATGGCCTGAAGAGAGCTCCACGACGTGTAGGTGTGGGTAGATCGGGACCTTCGGATAAAGTCCTCTTGCAAGATCGTCCACAGAGAAGTCATAGTCCAGGGAGACGACCTGCTTCGCAAGCGGAGAGGTTCCCACCTTCTCGATCAGGGACGGGTGGTGTCCTTGGCATGCCTTGACATGGGTGATCCTGTAGGGCATGTCCAAGGTTGTCAGTTCCCCGACAGCGCCAGATTCGATCTTGCACATGAAGCGGTCCTGAATCCGCAAAATCAAGTACAGATCTTGCTTCGACAGATGAGCTCGAAAACGCCTTCGAAGGAAGTTGTACATCCCCTCGAAGTCCAAAAAGAGCTGATCGTCAAAGTCCGGCGGGATGTGATGATGGCGAGGCTCCAGATACTTGTGTTCGTATCCACGGAGGAGTCCCGAGACTCTTTGCGAATTTGAAATCGTCTGGGTTGAGACGACCCAAGTCACGCAATCCAGGCAGCTCGGTGCACCGAATGGTGAACACCCTGCGCTCGCCCGTTCCCGGGGAGAAGAAGTACCATCTGGGATACCCAGAAGGCCTCAGGGAGGCTCAGCGGGAGCCGGGGGAGGAGCACTTGCCATTGGCGGCTCCTTCTTGGCCATCTTGGGCGCCGGCTCCGAAGATGCTGAAGCTGCCGATGCAGCAGACTTCTGCGGCGGTGCCCTTGGAGAGGTCGTCAACATAGGTGGTGTGGTGCCTTGAAAGGAAGACCTGATTTCGTCATCGTCTGGTCCGCAGCTTCCGCTGGGAGCGATGGAGGATCCGGCTTTGGGGACCCAACAGTGCTCTTCGGCGTTGGCGGCGGACTAGGCTTTGGAGAAGACATCGGTGACGTCCCCATTGAAATCTTCGGCACCTGTGGAGGCTTCTTGTAGGAGATCATCGTAGCCTGATCCTTGGTCTTCGGCTTGGTCCCCAATGATCTGTGCAATCCCGCCTGAGCCAGAAGCCGCCTCTTCCGCTTTTGGTGCAGCTTTTGACTTGGCCTTGGACACAATCTCAATGGAGGCAGCAGGGTCACCTGCTGCGCGAAGCTTCTGTTCCGCGGTCAGGGTGTCCTCGAAAATCTCCTTCTCCATTTGTCGGTGATGCTCCTCGTCAGTGAAGTCATACCGACGAATGATCACAGGGCCGTCCTCGGTGAAGGAAGTCGATTCCTTGCGCAGTTCCGGCTTCTTGGGGTCCCGCGTCACGTCAGTGTCCAGGATGTTGACCACGCCTGATCCATCTAATTTGAAGTCCACTGCATGGATCTTGTTCATCAGATGAGAGCGCAGCTTCCGCTGGCTGAAGAGAGAGGCAGAGCCACCAACGATCGGGGTCTTGAAGACCACCTCTTAATCGGCATCCGGCTCATCGATGTCCCTCTCGTCAGACACCATCGGCAGCTGGTCCAGGAATGGCTTCAAGACGGCGTCACAATGAGGTCGCCATCCATCGCTCGCTCCTTGATCTCGTGGGGTTCAAAGTGCCCGGGTTCCCCCGGCAGTGCCGCGTCCACAGACTCCAAAAGATTCCAGCTTGATGCCGTTCCGGCATCAGACTCATCCTTGACGTACGGAGTGTAGTGGAGCTGGGCACGCTCCGGGTCGACTTCATTGGGAAGCCGTTGGCCCTTGGGGCGGGTCTCCTTCACAAAGATCTCCCACCCGTCGACTTCGACTGAAACCAAAACCTCCTCCATCTCCTCCCATTGAGGATTGTTCTCTGGCTGAGGATTGGCCAGCGATTCCTCGCGGCGCTTCTTCATTTCGGCGATCTCAATCAGGGGCTTGCATGAACGCAACCTGAAAAGATGATAGCCGAGAGCTCCCGCTTCGGAATAGAACCTGATGGATTGAAGACGGTTGTGTTCCGTGTTCTCCATGTGCTGTCCATCGTACCTGGTGGTGCACTTGATGAGAGAAGTGGCATCCAAGACACAAAGACCTCGCTTGCGAAGTGCCTCAGCTTCTCGAATCATCTGGCGGTCAAAGTCCGGGTGAAGTCCGTATCCTCGACCATACCATGGCATCACTAGGACGATATTCCCAACGTCGGCTCTTGTGGACAAGATCACAAGATCGTTGAGGGCGCTGAAGTGCGTGTTGATGCGCTCCTCGATCATGTTGTTGGCCGCGTCGCGACGCTTCTGGGAGTAGCAGGCCATTTCCTGATTTAACCATTCACACATTGAATAAACCCGTAATTGCCAAAAATATCGTTTCCTGCAAAAGAAACGACCACAATGGCCGGGCGTGAGGTTCCCCTGCGCTGCAGATTGTCAAGGGAATGTTCAATTCCTTTGATAATCTCTGGTAGGCCCCGACCCCACCGGAGGTCGTGCCAAACCATTTGCCTGCCGGGAGGAAGAAGATCAAGCTTCTGCTTAATATATTCTCCAACATTGCGACGAGGTGAGGCATATCCGTCCACCATGTCCACCAATGCCAGTGACGAATCCCCGGCAAAGACAAAGTTGGCCTCAGGTTCCCCTGGGCAGACCATCCCCCTCAAAGAGAAGGTTGATACGCCATCCAGGAGTCGGGCATCTTCAGGGCTGACGTCCTTCAAGTAGCCCTTCGCAAGCATGGAGTTGTCCGCTTGGCCCATCAGCGACGTGAGGTCGGAGATCACGTCCGCCTCATTCACAACTCGGCACTGCGTAACCGAACAAAAGATGTCACTGGTCAACGCAGCCCATGCCTTCCCATTTGGTCACAGCGTGTCATCCGATTCGGAAGCCGGTTCCCCGGGCCGAAGTCCAGCAGCATCCGCAGCAGCGGTGTAGTCTGCCTCCTTCACCTCGGCTTCAGGGAATCGTCGATAGTAGGCCATTGTAGATGCGGTAGAAAGCGAAACAGCACACAGAGCAGTTGTTGAAGTCGATTTCGGTTTTGAGCTGGTCGCTGCAATGAACGCTTGATGGATCAAGTCTGTCATCTGAAATGAGTAGCTTTCAGTTTCCTTACGATCATTACCCCTACCTTGAACATGGGTATGACTCCCATCACACGACAGTCCATCAAAAGCGATGACAATGGAATCACAATCAGATTGAATAGCCCATGGTTTCCTAATTAGTACACCTTCTTTGTCGACAATGCCAACCATGCACCCATCAAATGCGACTCTGATGAGTCAATGTTTTCCACAAATTTTCTCAACTCGGTCAAACTTCCAATAGATGCAATGGGCAGGCCACTCAACAGCAATCTTCGGATTTAAATGACGAATAAGATTGAGGAAACCAACCATTGATGACCAAATCTTTTCAAAAACGTGTCGATGATATTCAACTTTGAGTTTGGCTGATTCATGTTGCAAGTTCACATACGACCATGTTGTGCCACCAGCGCATGGAATGCTAATCCAGATCAAGACAGGACAAGGCTGAACAGTCGAACATTCAATTGCTCTGATCACTTCATTCCAAATGTCCATTCGATTTGACCTAGATGTAACATCTCTTTCTTCAGTACATCTGACGACATAACAATCCTTTGAATATTTTCTTGACCTATCACCAAGCTTCGAATCAGGTCCGCAACAAAATTCAATGAGTACCCTGCTATGAGATGCCACTGACGGGCAAGCAGGTTCCCCTGCGCGTTGCTGGGTCCCGGACGCATCGGAGCGTGCAGGTTCCCCTGCGCAGGCTTTCATCTTCTGTGGCTCCTTCCGCGGAGCAGGCTGTGATGAAATACCCATCAATCGCAAAGCTGATTCCCACTTCTAGGAGTTGGTAAAGGGCTTGGTGAGGATGTCAGCTGCTTGAAGTGATGAACCAACATAGACCAATCTGAAATGTTTTCGTTTGAATTGTTCAGACAACCATGACAAGTTCAGTCTCTGCGTTTTGTCAGTGTGCCTAAATGACGGTGACCTATCACTTTCAAGAATCCTAATGGTGGCTTGATTGTCCTCGAGGAAAATGACCTCAAGATACCTCAAGACTACCTGGTCCTGCCATGTACACACTTTCATCCCCCCACTTTTCAGATCCCACGTACTTGAAATCAGTTAATGCGGATCTGATCTCACGTGATTCAACCCCGTAGTCAACTTCGTTTGGTCCAGGAATCCTGAAGACAGTCTTTCCAGTCCATTCAAAGTCATAGACTGCATCAGCATCAGGAGTTGTCCAGTCCCATGTCAAGTCAAACTCAACATCACCAGTTTTCGTTTTCATGATAGTGTACCTTTGCCTTGCCAATCCCTGAAGGTTTACTGGGCAATCCGAATCAATCGGGTTAAACAGCTTATTCCGGGGTTTGACATGAACTCTGGTAACTTGATTGGTGAAAGGAACGTGCTCCCAATAATCATCTTTCATGTTTTTGGGGTTTTTGGCACGAGTTTCCACTCTGCGGGGCTGCTTTTGTTTAGTGCTATCTCCCCCCGCGTGACGTATGACTGACCACAGGCAGGAGGAAGGTAAACCAACAGCACGCAGAGCAAGGTTCGCCGCAGTGACTTCAGCCTCTGTCGATGACATAGCCGTTGAAGTCTGCTTCTTTGAAAAAGCTATGAGTGGATAAAACGTGTTTGGTCCTACTAATGCGAGAAGACATCCACTTGTTGAACCATTGTCATGCTCCCCAGCGTGATCTGAATCTGCAAATAACCAAGTTTTGCAACTCTCAGGTGGATCCCCAACGAAACCAACCATTGTACGATCAAGGGTTGAGTGTATGTAACACATCAATCGACGGAGACTTTTGTCGCAATCGGGTGACCATTTAGTAATCCTACTCGCTAATCCCTGAGCAGCACGGAGAAGATCAAACCTAGCCATTCGTGCTGCGAACAACACTTTCATCAACACACGTGATGCGATGGGCTGGAGTTCCCCCCGAGCCTCTGCTTCGTCCATAATCGGACGAGCGATCTTGTCGTCTGGGAAAGGTGCTGAAACTTTATTGAACTTCACATTTGGTCCTGCTAGTTCAACATATCGATCAACACATTGTTGTAAAAATTGTCGCATGTCATACTCAACTGTATTGACACTCTTCGTCATGCACTTCGATTTCTGTTGCTCAAGTTCATCAAGAAAAGTGAATCCTTGTGCTCTAGCTGCCTTCTTTGCCCCCGCCCCCGACTTGTCTCTGATTTTCTTTGCTGCTGCTAAAGCTTTTGAAGGTTCTTGGAGTGACTTGTCCACAAAGTAGGTTGATCCCGTCCACCAAAATGGAAGTCCAGTTGGGTTTTGAGATTCCATATCATGAACATAGTCTTTGGGTTCATCATGCGTCTGGCAAGGTTCACACACGGTAAGCCGGCGCGTTCCCGCCCGGAAAGACATGTTGTCCTTCGGCTTGTCCTGGAACTTCTTACGAGGTTGCAGGTGGTGATGAACACACACTCCAAGTTCTGGCATGTGCCCCCAGTAGTCCTTTGTTCGGCGGGCCGGACTGGCTGGCTTACTAGAAGGATCTGGGATGCCGGCATCAAAGACATGGGCAAAAGGGTGGGCACTCACATCCAACTTTACATCTTGTTTGAAGACATGTTCGCATCCTAGGTATCTTCCTGCATCTTCAGGAGAATCCATGTCGATCTGAGAAGAAATAAGTTTCCACCCTTCGTCAATGTTGCATGAAGGTCCTGACATCTTGAAGTCATCAACATAAACACCAAGTAACAACTTCAACGTGGGATGCCAAAAACATGGACGGCCAACACTCAGGATAAAGAGGATGAAATCCGACGGCATACAATGCTTTCTCACAATGACGTTGCCATAGCCCCCCGAATCGGGGTGACCATATAATGCCAAAATAAGAAGAACAACCGGATCTTTATACACCCCAATCCATTCTTTTGGCCATCGGTTTCTTGGTAGCCTAATCCATGTTAGGATACCTTGCATCAATGCTTGGGTGTAAGCTTGTTTTCCATCGCCCTGCGATCTCCGGTTCCCCGGCATGGAGCCATAAGCATCTAATGCTTTTCCTGCCTCCATGTTGGCCGGTGAACTTCCGAGCTATCCGCCGCCTCGTCCTTGACATTGTTTCCCTGAAACACGGTGCGACCCTTAAACTTGCGCATGGGGTCACCCTGCGGTAGCTCACTTCCTTTCTCGACACAAATTTCGAAGATTTTACCTACATGAACTTTGGTTTTGTTCTTGATAGCTTCCCTTGAAACATCATCCCATTCCCTGACAGTGGAATAATCCCATGCACCCTTACTAGTAAGGTTATTCCATTCCTTATCGAGTGCAGCTTGGGCAGCAGGAGTGTTGTTGATCTCCTTCTGTCCAACGGGTCTGGCCACGAGTGCGTTGGAAAAGTGAAAGCACATGAGCTCTGACTGATCCTGAAGCTTGTCTCTGTGGCAATGGTTTCCACCATGCGAGCCCCCCGAACTGGAGATGACTGGCATTGCGGGAATGAAATCATGGGAAGATTTGACTTCCTCTTTGGATTCAGGTACAGCTGAAGTGGCAAGACGATCAATAACCCTGTTATACTTGCGTTCTTTGGCAACGGCTGCATCATGTTTTTCCGTTGCTTCTTTCAACAAGGCTTCACGCTTGGCACGTTCTCTAGCCGCTTTGGAAGCCCCCCGCCAAAGAAATGTTGGAATGTCCTTTGGTTTGGAGGATCCTTTGTATCGTCTTCCCTTAAAACCACTAGAATCGTAGTACGAAGGGTCATCCTTTGAGATATATTCGGTACTACCGGTGATGGGGTTAATAACTTCAATGTCGTCTGTCTCAAGTCCCGCTTCCCGCATCAACTCCTCGAACTCCTCTTCACCTTCCACAGATCCTTGTGCGATGTCTTTCTTCGAAGAGACCAAGTCTTCGATTGTTTGAGCATCCATCTTCTTTGGATCTGAAGGTGCATCAAGGCTGAGACTTTCATATAAACCTTCCCTAATGGCCTTATATATCTACCTTTCAATCGATAAACAAATTGTTCATCAGGTACAGTATATGGTTGACACGAACGACTTAAACAGATTCGTTGAAATCTTTCTCCATGAGATCCTTCAATGACGTAACAAGAAAGTCGTTTCTCCAAATGAAACCTGGTTGCATGGCATACCCGAGAAAGATACCTGGATTAGAAGTGGGATCAAAACGCAGATCTTTCTTTGGTTTCAACTTTGGTCCAGTCCAGTAATCAATACGAGCCCCAAAAGGAATGTTGGGTCCCTTGAACTTCTCCCCAAAACGAAGTTCCCAGGAGGATTTGATTTCAGGGTGATCCTGGATGTTGTGTGCCATACACCAATGCCGTGAGGCATAGCTCCAGTAGGAGGGATGAAGTCCTGCCTGTTCAAGATTCACTCTCGTCCCTTCAAGTACGGACCTGAGATTCCTCTCGGCGACTGCATTAGACTTTGAAACATAGGCCGCACTCGTGTTCTGTCTCCACCCAACTTCCCGACAAGCGAGTTTGATGGATGGTGCAGCGTCAGAGTAGAATACTCCGACCTCTTCACCGGGTGCGACAAAAGCCTAAAAGCTAAAACACAGTCTTTGGCATGACTCCTAGCTGAAGGATAAATCCATCGGAAATTGGTTGCAACATCTTTCATGACCATAGCAACCCTGTCACCATCAATGGATTGCTAGTTAGAATCCCTAGTCACAAGATGATCCCCAGTGATGTGATCCCCAAACTTGTTGGATTCCACAGTCAAAGATTCACCCTTACTACGTTTGGTTGGTTTGTACATCTTAGCACATTTGCATGTTTCGCAGAATGGGTTCTTTGGGGTATGTGTCATCATGTGCCTAAGTGTCCTGGCCTCTTCTCTCAATGCAGCTTCACCACGATCAAGAGCTTTGGGTTCAGGCAGTTGAAGCCGACCGTCAACTGGTTCTTCAAGAGCTTCGGCCTCGTCCTCCGAACCCTCAATGACATCGGGCGTCATTGCCGCTGGAGGTCCTGGAGCAATTTCACCAGGGAAGAACTCCTCAAGGCTGTCGTCAGCATGTCCGAGAACTTTATCGTCATCGGCGATGGATGCCTCGTAGGGCTCCTCTACCTCTTCGACTTCGTCCTCAGACTCAGTGCCGACTGCCGAAACGCGAGACCTTCGAACAGGCGAGATGATGGGCTTGCCGTTCCCGGCAGCGGAGTCCCATGAAAACGGAATCCCTACTGCAGCGGGTACCTGGCCATCTTTGGATGGTAAATAAGGAACATAATCTTTCACTTCAAGTTTGATTTGGGTTCCATCTTGTTTCTTGAAGTATGGACGGCTAAAGCTTTTCCAAACAAAATCCCATCCATCCATGCATCTCATCCCTATGCAATCGATGTGAACAGAAGCTTGTTGGTCAGCGGATTGAGATCCATTAGAATCATTAGCGGTGATTAATTCAAGGGGTTCATGAGAATGATACACTAAGTCTTCGGGAATCATTTTGCTGCAAAAAAAGTCCTGAGCACTACCAGTGTCTGCAATCCATGCTATCTCAGCGGATGCATTACGCTGCTGGGACGGCATGTGTCCTGGCAGGGCGTTCAGGTCAGAACGGATGCAATGGCGACAGCCGATATCACTGTCACATGCGAAGTTGCATTTGCAAGGTTTCCCATGCAACTCCCGAAAGACAGCTGACTGCAACATCTTTTCAGCAAGTATGGCATCACTTTCTCGTGCTTCGATCCTATCTTTACGACTACGATCGCTCTTTGTGACGCGAACTGGATTGTGAGTTCTGTGCTTGGCCTGGCATGGATTCAAATTGCAATCATGCCCAGTAGGAACTTCGAAGATTTCAACGTTGCTCCCAAATGAAACAGTGCGATTGGGTGTAACTGGCATGGCAAAATGCTGGTTGAGAAACGAGGTGGAGGCAATGCCTTCCGGCACGCGACGAGTACTGGTCGAAGGGTTGTTGACTGCGACCATCATCAGAGCGCGCATCGGGCAAACGGCAGCTGGGCCAGAGGAAGATGGTTTTCCCCCTTTGTCCTTGAGACTCTGTGAGCCCTCGAGGAATTAGAACCTCGGCTTGACGACCTTGATCGGTCGCCCTTCTTCTTGTTCTTGGTTCTTGTTCTTCTTCTTCTTCTTCTTCTTCTTCTTCTTCTGGCTCTTTCCACGCTTATCATCTTTGGTAGATGGAGCTGCAGGTTTCGGCGGGTGTTGAAAAGCACATTCACTGCCACGTTGGCACTTCCCCGCCTTCCAAAACTTACAAACTTGATTCCTAGATCCAGGAGACAAAGAACGACTTGTACCTCTTGACTTGGACCTGGATTTACCTTTCTTGCCTCCGCCTTTGCCTTTGTCTGACTTTTCATGCTTATAACGTCAATCCTTTCCCCTGGCGCACTTGCCAGCCTGAAAGTCGCAGCAAATGCCCTGAGGTTTGCCCGCAGAAGTTGGTCTGTTGGGCGCTGGGGCGGCGTCTCTTTTGCCTGAAACCGACTTCTTCGTCGCCTGTCGTATCTTTTCAAGACGCTTTCTCTCGAGGTAATCCCGTGCAGCTTTCATGAGAAACTCATAAGAGCGGTTGGGTTCCCCCTCCGGTGTGCGATCATACACAGCCAGATCTTGAGACAGAGGCTTGAAGTTCTTGATGGCGTTGTGAAAGTATGCTTGCTTCCACATCATGTCAGGCTCGGAAGTCATTCCAGCGATCACGGCGTCCCACCTGGTGATGAAACCCCTGAGATCGTCATTGACTAAGGTAACAGCCATCAGATCCTCAATGTCATATAGTGCACTGCACCATGCTTTCTACTCGTGCTGAAATGCTTATGGATCATGAGCAGTGCTTGACGTCCTCTGGCTGGTGTCCCCGACTTGGCCTGTTCTGCCTTGAAAATGTCAAGTTGCCGTGCAAAGTCCCCTTCGCAGATGTTGGTAAGCGAAGACATGAGCTTTGCGTCGAGGGTCACGAATTTACCTGAGTCCTTCAAGGCTTCGACGGACTGATCCGTCTTGAAAACTTCTTCAACCCACTGAAAAGCAAGATCAGGTTTAGCTGAAGCTGCTATTACGGCATCCCTTACACGGATCCTCCAATTCCTGTAATTTTCAGGTTGAGGAAACTTAGGTACTAGCACCCGATCAGACTCTTTGGCCTTAGTATCAGATGTCCTAGAAGGCTCTAAAGCTTTCTTACCCTTACGTGCAAAGGAACTCTCAGAATCCGAACTGGACGTGGTAGGTGATGAAGACGATGAAGGAGAGGACGATGGATCCCGACGACGTCGGCGCCTGGATTGGCCTCGACTGATCTTACGACCTTTCTTCTTGTCCTTCTTGTCCTTACGACCTCGTTTGTCGTTGAAGTCGTCGTCATCATCATCGTCCGGAGGTCCTCCACCAGGGAGTCCTGGCGGCTTGAAGGGTCCTGCCAAGAAATGCTCGTCATCCGCGTCGGATGAGTGCATAGGCTTCGTGCCACCTGCATCAAGTTCTTCAATGGCGGGTCTTGAAGGCTGAGATGTATGTGGATTGGGTTTACCTGGTCAATAATGAATTTCAAGTCCAGGAGTTCCCTCCAGAGGTTGAGACTTCAAACTTCGAATCAACTCTTTTCAATCTCCGCCTCAAAATCCTTCTTCTGAGACTCGGCCAACCTATTCATGTTCATTGCATGCTGGTTCATGGCATCAATCTGAGTGCGGTACTCGGCAAGTTCCGAACGAGCTGCTTGTAAATCAGCATGGGACTGCTCTGCAGACGTCGACACGAGACCTGCATTGTTAACGACATGGCTAAGTTCGGCACTCAATTCCTTGATGCGATGATCCTGCGCTTGAACATGCAGCTGAGCAGATTTCTGCTCACTCATCGCCTGGGCAGCTTGTTCATTTAACAAAAGGTTCGTCTTGGAAATTTCATCGGCTGCTCTTTGCTCGATGCTTGCAAGCTGATCTCGAGCTTCGCTCACAAGCGTTTCCCTTTGACGCTCCATGACCTCAGAGTGAAGCGCACTGGCCTCAGTCTGTAAAGCTTGCTGCTGTGCAGCCATCAGTTGGCTTGCAAGTGTGGGATCGACGCCTTGTTGTACCACTGCCACTTGGGCGGTACGCTGATCAACACTGTTGAAGTTGATGGTATTCAACTGGCTGATGTCGACGTGCGAATCCACAACACCTGGCATGCTTCGGCGTGGATCATTGCGGCATGGGTCAAAGTCCTCTTCCAAGTAACTCATGTCACCTTCTGTCGTAGCTGCACCTGAGTGGATCACCATTTCCTCCGGCTGTGTCACACCTGCAAATGTCAGTGCACCCGTGACGTTCCCACCCGGAGCAGGGAACGCTGGGGGTGTGGACATTGCGAATGCGAGGAGGAATGCGAAAAGTGTGAGACGAAAGGAAACCAGCGATCGCTTGGCGATACGGCTGATAACCTGTAGAAACGGGTTATAAACCACTAACAAACACAAAACCCAGTACACCCTGCGCTAGCACTTCTTGAGCCACAGCAACGAAGGTATATGAGGTGAGACCACTGTATAAGCTATACATAGACTACTACTGTGCAACAACAATATTTTTCTGTGAAATATTGTTATGAAATCAAAAGGATTTCGTGTCTTAAATAATGTCTAGACAATCCTTCTAAAACATAAACTCTATTACCCATAGTATCTTTTTTTTTAGAAACCTTATATTTTCTTTGAGACCATTTAGGGTTTGTTTCTTTCCTATCAGTATAATTTCTTTTGTTCTTTGTAAATATTTTAACTTCATAATTTTCACTTATATTTGGATATTTTCTTTTGTTCCCGAGAGCATCTGAGCGCAGGGTTCTTCCAATAGTGGGGGTCTGTAAAACATCTTCTCCTCTTCACATCTCATCTTCACATCCTCTCATCTTCACATCTTTTCATCTTCACATCCTCTCATCTTCACATCCTACCATCTTCACATCCTCTCATCTTCACATCTCATCTTCACATCCTCTCATCTTCACATCTTTTCATCTTTACATCTTCTCATCTTCACATCTTTTCATCTTTACATCCTCTCATCTTCACATCCTCTCATCTTCACATCTTTTCATCTTTACATCCTCTCATCTTCACATCCTCTCATCTTCACATCCTCTCATCTTCA
>Ga0126342_10008155_pt1 | contig 18738 bp, 24 predicted proteins | sample Cyp1metagenome_FD_92528 | JGI IMG/M metagenome (GOLD analysis project Ga0126342, IMG submission 92528) | Coral microbial communities from Lord Howe Island, Old Settlement Bay, Australia - Cyphastrea 1 metagenome | ecosystem: Host-associated > Invertebrates > Cnidaria > Coral ...
CAGTAAGGTGTGGGTCAGCTATGGCCCCAAAAAGAGATCTCAAAATCCAAAAGTGTCGCATTCGTCGACCGTGAGCTTCGCAAAGGTCAATGGGGCACTGGAAAAAAGGAGATCTCAAAAACCAAACTTAGAAAAGGCCAGCACCCAAGGTGCGAGCTAGCACTCAGGAGGTCGAAACCGGATGCTCGATGAGAAGTGGAAAGAAAACTGCTGCTGAACGAATCTTGAACTTTGAATTTGCAGGGAGCCTGGACATCAAGCTGTCCGCAGCTAGCTCTTGAAGGTAGTGCTCCAAAGTAGGCAAACTGCTAAGACGCATGCGCCAAAGGATATCCTGAACAGATTCTCCCTTCTGGTAAGCGAAGATCGCTCCACCGCCTCGAATGGATGCAGGGGTAGGCCGTTGAGACTCAGGGACTTGAAGTTCCACCAAAAGAGCATCCCAGCGCTTTCGGAAAGCAGCAGGCGCACCAGGAAACAATGCTAAGCTCGGATCCAAATGCCCCACAGCACGCTCCAGGAAAGAAATCGCTGCTCGGTCAGTCAACTTCAAATGCTGAATTCTGCCCTTTCCCCTACGTTTTGTCTTTGGATTTAAAACTTTGAGAAAAGCCGACAAATGCAGGGGGCCAAATTGATCTGAAGGTAAAACTAAGTCACCGCGAAAAGCTCGCAAGACTTCTGAAATCCGAGCGATGCCATAGAAGCCCAGAACAACAGTGGCAGCCCAGCGAAGCCATCCTTTAAGAATAGCCAGAGAAACCATCGCCTGAAATAGAACGAAGTGGAAGGGCTTTCGATGCTGGATGGGTTGCAAAGCTTGCCACTTTGTCACAAGCAACCATGCTGGCGCCAAAAAAGCCCGTAGTCCAGGAAAACTCTGTTGGGCTATCACCAAAAGATGCCTGAACTCATATAAGGCATGACCTCGGCTAAACAGATGGATGCCGTAAGAGCGCAGCAAGTCGACATAGAGTAAAGGGCAAAGTGCCAACTCTCTCAAAGTCTCGGGGCTGAGCTTGAGGGACAACCAGCTTTCGAAGTCATGCCAAACTTTTTCTTGCAAAGCTCGCGTCACAGGTTCAACCAGCTCTACCGCGGCCAGTAAATTGACATCTCGGGGTTGACGAACCGCTCTGCGAGGCCCAGGGTTCTGAGCTTCGCCGATGCGCCCCTCGGCGCAATGAGCGCAGCCGCCAATGTTGAGCTTGATGCGTTTTTCAGTCAATCCACAAGCGGCTGCTAAGGCTGAGGCTAGATCGTAAGCGAGCTTCTTGGGGTAAACTTGTGCGACCCGGGTCCAAGACTTTTGATGTTTTGAACTCCGACCCCGCAGGATAAGGTGAGAGTGACCTCCTTTGCACAGCTGTCTAACACCCGACAGGGAAGTATTTGTAGCAATCCTAGTGCGTTTTCTCCAGGGGGTTCCATAACGGCAAAGATCCACTCGATAGGATGCCTCAGGAGCGCCCAGGCCCTTGCCACGCCACGTATCTAAAAGCCACAGAAAGCTGCCGTCCGGATTTTCAACCCAGTAGAACATGTTCATGGAAATGCAAGCTAACAAAACCTTCAAAAGATAATCAGCATTACGATTCCCCTTGTCGACCTTTTCTCGCATTGTCTGAGACAGATTTTCCAAACCCCATGGCTTCAAAGCGCTGCGAACTGCCGGATGGACGGCTCTGGAAAAGGAAGCGCATTCAGGTGCAGCGCCTAGACCCAAGAAGCAATCCGCATAGATGGCATCCAGCACTAGCTGCTGCAATGTCGGGTCCAACAGATCTTGGTCCGACCCATGCTCAAAGTCGATGGTTACCACCCAGACTCCAAAGCGCTTTGCAAGATTTCGAGCCACGGCGGCACGGCCGCTGTAGAGGTCTAAGAAGCCCTTTCGTTTGAAGTCAATCTCTTCAGGTGATGTCGCTCTCCGGCCACCAGGTAACAGGAAGCAACGCACAGGCAATCTGCGGAGCACTTCCAAGGCTCGCTCTGTCAGTGCCGGTGCTCTGCGACATTCAGCGCCATGGCTACGTGTGCAACGACGACTCTGACCACCTACACCCCTAGGCCTAGCAATAAGGCCGGTACCACCTGATTTTTCTTGCTTGGGCTGGGGCTCGCCCTGAGAAACAACAGAATGACCTTTGTGCCTCCGGTTCATCTTCCCTGGAGATCTTGATTTGTTCTTGGTTTGGCTCTCTGGCTCTTGTTGCCCCTCAGATCTTTTGGGATGCTGGTGTGAGACATCCTCAGGCAAACCCTTGTGCCCAAAATCACTACTCTGTACAACCAAATCACTCTGCCCGGACAAAACCTGGAAAGTCGGCCTTTCAGGCTTTTGAGGTGAACCATAGACCTTCTGATCAAACACTGCTATCCTATCAGGTTTCTGTACAGCACGTAATTCCCTAAGCAAACTACGCTGCAAAAGCTCGGCATTCTCAGGGCAAACAGGATCGAAAGGCAGCTGAGCAACGCTAATGGGATCATACCCCAATTCAGCTAACCACCGGTCGAAGAGCGCAAAGTCGCCCCTGAAAGCCGCATTCAACCATTCTGGAACTTCTCGAGTCGGCTTTCGAACGTCCGTCCACCTGGTGGGGTCGTCCCCAGGATTTGCTGCAGAGGGGACGTAGCCATAACTGCCGTAGATGCCTGCACCAAGCACACAACATAGCCCTTTTTGTAGAAGCCGATTCAAATGCGCAGAACTGGATCTTCCCTTGAGCACAGCAGCTAAAGCAATCTGGCTGTCGCTGCCGCAAAGGTACCTGAAGTCCTGATGTTTTGCACTGGTGCGAGCTTCCAACTCCAAGATGCTCTCCAGCTCCAAAATGTTGATGCGTCTCCGGTCTCGCACGCCTCGACGATGATAGACCTGAAAGTGCAAACATGTAGCCAGCACCAACCAGAGAGGATGGCTGACCAAAGGGACGCCATCAGGAAGTGCGTCTTCTTCTTCCAGTTTGAAATGCTGTTGAAGCCAAACTTTCCAGGGGGTCAGCAACTTCGTCCAAGCACCTCTGATGAGGCTGTGGCGATGGAGCTCCCGGCTGAAGCAGCTCGACAAGGTACTCCTGACTGACGCCTTCATCTCTTCTGACGCGTCAGTGAGGTAGAGCTCGTCAAGCGTCTGAGCTCGCAAATCTGTCACTGCTAAAGGTGCCAGGATGACTAACAGCCAAAGCTCACTGACCAGGGGCTCGGACATCTCGACTATAGATGTGGCCTCCCGACCTTGTTGGGCGACATAGATCTCGTCCAGCAAGCACATCATCCTTCGGCGAAGCTGCAGGACACTCACCCATGCACCCGCCAAGGTCTGCAAAAGAGCCACTGTAGCAAAGCCCAAACGAGCAGTCGAAGCAGTGAGATCCATCAAAGGCACCAGTCTTCTCGGTGCAGTTCTAACTAAACCTTCGACTCCATCTACACTAGCTCCCCAAAACTCTGAGAAAAATTCACCTTCAAACGTCTTGTCAGGGTGTGGTGTCAAGCCATGCCGTAAATATTCTTCCTTCATAGCACGCAAACGTTGAACACCCTCGGTCCTCAGCACCTCAGCACTGCTCAAAGTCGCTGGCACTTGCTCCAAGAAAAGGGCATCCTCGATGATGATGTCGCAGCTGAGAGCACCGCGAGGCGCACGACCATGGACGCAAAGCAATTCTGAAGGATGAATCAAACCAGACTTCAAACCAAGTTGAACATGCACTTTTTGACCTATTTCAACAGCTTGACAATCTCCCATCGCCATGGTGGACAAACAGGGGTAAACAAGGGAATGTCGAAGAAGGTCAGGATGAAAACATCGTAGTGCAGTTAGGTGCTTCGGTTTCAGGGGCATGTTGAAAGTGTTCCTGGCTGCTCTGCTTTTGCTGACCTTGAAGCAATAATAGTAGTCGCGCAAATCTGTTCCCGACATGCTGAGGTTGCAATGTGGTAGTAGCTCTATGCTCAAAACAGCGCTGATTGCACCAAGGGTTTTTGTCCAAGAGTTGAGAGTGCTTTCAAGCAGGTTTGGAGGCCTTGCATCTAAAATAAGTCTATCTTTCTGTTCATCTTTCACCAAGCTGAATGCACCGCAAAGAAAACGCTTTCTGATCTTTTCCTCAGGGATCAGCCTAAGTCGTTGATGCCGATCCAAAAACTTGAGAAGCTCAAAGGCCTGCTCACGGCTGGCATGTATGCGCACTCGGGGAGGCGCATGCTTCTCCCAGTCTGGTTCGTCAGCATGTGAAATGGGATCGATGTAAACACTTTTGTGAGGTTCATTCAAAAACTCACAGGGATCGAAGCTGGGCGCCTCCTTCGGAAAAGACAATCGCGAAGGTTCTACACACTTCGCAAGCTGCGGTGCGCCGTTTGGCAAAGATCCTACCACTCTGCCCAGCGAGCCATGTTCATGGCCCATTGAGGCTCTCTCATGAGGATGTTCTTGTGCAGCAGGTCGATGCTCGTAGGGCGAAAGAGTCTTCGCTACTTTCTGCTCGAGCTCGATCAAAATTTCAGCCAAGCTCTCCACTTTGGCGGCGGTTCGTCCCATAGACGAAGGGCCAAATTCGCCAGTCTTGGCAAGGCCCTGAGCCAACTTCTCCAGACGCTTCACGGTCGCCCATTGCTTTGTAGAAAGGGGGGCACCAAGACCCAAACAACTAGGGGCCTTCTCCGGCTTGTTCAAGTGAAGCCAGGACAGCGCAATGATCATCAAGTTGACTGCTTTCTCAACCACCATTCTCTTGTAGTTCACCTTGTCACCAGAGCCTCGCGTCATCCAGCGAGGATAAGGTACAGGTATAGGCCAAAGAGGAGAAGCTGTCCCATCGTCTACCGATGGCTTTTGGCTAGTCAGAGTCCGCAAAAACGATGCAAAAGAGGAAGGCCCGGCAAAAATCCACCGAGCCAATGAATTCCAAATCTTCGAAATAGAAGAAGTAGGCGCCTTCGCACCAGGTACTCGTAGAACTGCTTCTGTCCCTTCATCCGGGTACACCTCAAAGAGATGGCAGTTCTCATCCGGATGAAGTGGTTCATAGTCATCAGCTAGGAATCCGCTGAGGCAGCTGCCTCGGACTCCTTCTCCTTCCCCTTCTTTCCTCCTTTTCCTTTTGTCTTCTTCGGAGGCTCGGCCTTTGGCTGCTGGGAGTTTTCTTCTCTTCTCCCACGACCTGCGGTCAGTTTGCTCTTCTTCTCCTGGTACTCGGCCATGTCCTTGAGGCGGCTGAGGAACAGCTCCATCCATCTGTCGTCGATCAAACGACTGTGCTGAACTTCCCAGACGTCTGGAGCGCTGTGCTGAGCGAAGCTGGCATAAGGTGGAGGAGGTTCGAGCGTCAATTCGCTCGACAACAACCACCCCCCTCGATCGCAGGCTTGTTGGTCGAAGCAGGCTGTTGCAATCGCTGCCCTTGCACGAGCTTCCTCGTATCTGCCTGCCATCAAAGCATCCCAGATGCCCGCACACAGCCAAGCCGGCCGGATTGTGCCTGGGTAGCTGCTGATCCTTGAGCGATGCTCCAACCACCCCCTCGCAGAAATCTGCGCTATCTGGGCACCTGGAAGTCGTTGGCCTCCCATCTCCCAATCCTCCTGCATGTGGGCTTCCAGCGCTGTGTATATGAGCTTCGGCTGAGTGATGAGAAGCTTCTGGAGAGATCGAAGGGCCGCAGCTTTGCTTCTTGAAGACACGCCAGCCTCCTTTGAAGAGCCAGACTCGGCCCGATCCAAAATGGACTCCAAGTCTTTTGACTTCCTTTCCTTCTTCTCCTTCCGCATTTCTCCCACGATCTTTGTCAAGCTGACCAAAGCTTTTTCGACCGGGTCCCGAGGTCCAGAACCGTTGCCCAAGTCCACATCGTCCTCGTCCTCGTCGCTGGTCACCGCAGGCGCGATGTTTTGAGGATCCACAGGAGGAAGCTGCGCAGGATGGTCTCGCAGAGCTTGTCCAAGTTCTTCCAAAGCTTTTTCGGAGATGCCTGCAGCGCGAGCTTGCATGACCACCTGAGGATCTAGGCCCTGGGGCACTTTCAAAGCACTCGTCTTGCTCTTTGCCTTTGGGCCTCCAGCGGGAGGAGGAGTGGCTGGACGACTGGGAGGCTTTTGGCCTTTGAGCACTTGGAGGATTTCCGCTACACTGTTCTCCAGCTTTGATAAGCGGTCTTCTTGGTCCTGATCTCCATCTAGATTGCTCTCCGGGCTGAAGAAGGTGAAATGATCTTGAGCCACCGCCTTCATCGCTTCGGCATGAGGCATCATGGGCAGGCCGACGGAATCCACAGGGAAGACAATGTCCTCCGGGCCAGCGGTCGTGCCATAGACAACCTGGTCGTTGTAGGAAGGCCTCAAAAGGCCCAGCCAGACCTTGACCCGAACGTCCTCGGGGGTCGTTCGGTCGAGAGCTGAAGCACAAACCACATCCACCCGCACTGCCTTCGTCAAACAGTCGTCTGCCAACTGTCGCCGACTGCGGTGTCGGTGCCATGCCAAGTCAGGGACAGCAACCAGAGCTTGTTGATCAACTTCCGTAACTGCTATAATTTCAACTTTTGGTTTGTCAGAATCTATGCTAATCAAACCCGCCTGATATTCAAAATTGATTCGCCCCTGAGTACACAAAATTGTCTAAGAGCCCAGTCGCCTCAGGAACAACTGAGCTCGCAGGAGACCCCGCTTCAACGTCCAGTGCGTCCAGTGGCCCCGACTCCATAGCCGAAAGCAATCAGCTCGTCAGGAACAATGGACCCAGCTGCGACAGTCACCAGATAGCACTCACGCTTGGTGGGAAGGCCAATGAAGATGGAGTTGCCGAGCTGCCCCCGGCGTTTCACCACCTCAGCGCAGGGAGCCCAGCTCTCGAAGAAGAGCGGAGGGTTGAACACCTGCTGATCAAAGTTTTTGAAGACCAGGTAGTACCTGCTCTGCTGAGAGATGCGCTCGCGACCCGAAAGGCCGTGAGCTGCGCCGGCAAGACTCTGCCGAACCCAAGCTCCGATGCCCAAGCAAGCCTCCTCTCGCTCAACACCCACTTGATAGCCGGCACCAGTCAAAGAGCGAGCTGGCGGAGACAAACTCGACGCTGCAGGCGCCGAAGACGAGGGCACTTCGGTGCCCAGCGTCCTGCTCTCCAAAAAAGAGAGCCTTTGTTGGGCAGCAGCCAGATCTGAGCGCAGTTGATTGGTCTCCAACTGCAGGGCTTCCACTTGCACTCGTAACACCTCAACCGCAGCTTCAAGTGCGGCAGTCTGATCTCTCATGCAAGGCGGTACCACTCCGCTTGGCCCGACTGGCCCGGGCGAAATTGGACTAGATCTCGAAGCCTAGTCCTCACCCACCACCTCCAAGTGGCCCGAATGACCAACAGGAGGTCCAGGATTGGCCCAATCGCTAGGCCCAGAAAGATCCCAACCAGAATGCTAGTAGGGTCCAAAGGCCCAAAATTGATGACGGGGACCTCGCAGGTAGGACACAAGGGGCAGTCCACCACAGGCACCTGCAGCGAAGGTGTAGATGCCTCTGCAACCAAACGCCACAGCAAGGCAGAGAATGAGCCACCAGCTGCACCGAGCGTAAGGGGCCTATCTACCATTACCCTGTGCCCAAATCTGCGGATCAGAAAATGCATGTGGGCACATATAGTATCTATATATGTGTAGAATTTTATGTACAGATCTAATAATATATTTATTTATTTATTTATTTATTTAATTATTTATTTATTTATTTATTTATTTATACATATATAACTATCGTTAACTTGACTGATCTTGATTCGTTGCCCAGGGTCAAAGAATCGGCTATCGAATTTGCCGAGTGCGTTCTGGATGGGCTCCACGTTCAGTCCAGCTTCTTCACAAGCAGGAAGGGCACCCCTTGGCTTCGTGAAACGGACGCCCGTTTCAGGCCATGTCTTATAGGGATATTCCCTGAAATTAAGGCCTGAAAAATAGACCTTATATATGGTAGGTACCTTCAATTTAGGAACCTGAAATGGCCATTGATTTTTTGATTTGTAATGCTAGGTATATCTATAGCTTATCTATAGTATGTTTAGGAGCTTGACGATGGTTTATGCTAGGTATATCTATAGTTTCACGATGATACTGATTATAAATATAATTATATATATACTGCGGTTTATAAATAAACAAAGATGACCGGGAAACCACCTTGATCACCTTGCCCGAAATCCTCACCTGACCCTGGGATTTCCAATTGCCAGGCTTGATTACTAGAGGGTTTTTTTGGGGGGATTTCTTAGAATGGGGGATCCATGGGTTTCAATACTTAAATGTTCTATATATGTTTGTTTCATTTTTGTTTCTAATTTGAGGGTGCCCTCATGATTTAGGAAATCCTAATATAGCTATCCATTGACATCCGGCAAAAGTCAGCCATTGGTTGACCCCAAACCAAGCATCTCCAGGAGCACTTTGCTGCCAGCAGCACACGCTCCCAACATCGCCCAGCGCGCAGTATTTCGGCTACGAATCGGCCCATAGCCAAGATCAACCCGCCTGCGAAAAAGCGAACTTGGTTAACTCAATGTTAACTCTGGTTTATGGAGGATATATCGGGTTCTACATGCTTCCAAACCAACTTCGAAACCATCGGAAACTATTGGAAACCACTGCAAAATGATAGGAACCATTGGAAAACCCTTGGAAAACCCTTGGAAAACCCTTGGGCCAAGTTGCTGCAACATCTCGCAGCGATCTGCTCGAAGCCCAGCTTCTTCGGAAGCCCACAGAGCTGCGCGAAAGGCTGGACCTGTGCCCTGAGCTGGTGCAAATGGCTGAAGAAAGAGCAGAGTTTTCCAAACCCACAGTTTTCCATAGTGTTCCATCATGTTCATTCATTTTCCATATTTGGGGGCAGAGTTTGCATCCAGTGTCGCAGATCTGCCCCAAAATGTTTTCTCTTGAGAGTCACGGACCATGCCGGTCACCGATTTCCTCAACAAGTCACCACCTCCAATGCCGTCTTGAGAGCATCGAAGGCATTGAGCAAACGATCAATTTCCTGCCTCGGTGGACGCAGAATAAGTAGTGTGGCAACGGTGTTGAGAATACATCTATATAGAACTGTGACATGTTCATTTATGCGAACAAAAATGTAAATGAATTACGAACAACCGAAACTACACCTCACTACGCAAATCACATCAATATATTTGTACTGCATCTTAGAGATGTAGATAGAATATACAACTACATTTTTTCATGAACAATTGTTAACATATGGTTATCCTTCAAAGATACGCGTTTTGTTCGCTGAGCCACAACAGGGACGCTGCATCGGGCCGCTGATCCAGGCGGCTGCGCTCAATCCATGGATGCAGATCCTCCAGCAGCTCGAGGTCTTGGGCCTCAACGACCTGGCACAAGAAAAGGCCGTAAACTTTACCCACATGTGCAAATACACCCATACTTATAGATATATATATATATACATAATTATATGTGGTATTATATTATTATTATATATATACATTATAATATCTATACTATAAAATATTATATTATATAATATATATATATACACGTGTGTGTAAATATAAATCCATAAAGTAACTAACAAATTCAACAATTTCTGTGTGTGTGTGTGTCTGTGCGCGTTGTGTGTGCGAGTCAATTTTGGCCATCTGTTCGCCGCGGCGCCTCATCCAAGCGATTCATGACCCTGGGCACCAGTGCTTTTCAACAACACATGGGGAGCACTTGAGTCATGAAAAGATATGAAAATATATTGAATAGCAAGAAAAACATGACGGATTGACTATACATGACTATACATATATATATATATATGTGTGTGTGTGTGTGTTTGTGTGTACATGCAATTTTGTAATGAAAAGGAATAAATCCATTTATCTCAGATCCCCACTTGAAGTCTTGACCTCATGCTATTGAAACTACAATGTTCTAGAACTAAAGTGGGTCTTGGTATGTGCCGTTCGAAATAATCTGATGTTGCAGTCCACATTGCAAATCATGTTCATGTTCAAGTACCCTTCGGGGGAAGCGTGGTCTCGCCATCATGCAATCTCACTCTCAAATCTGAGCAATACTCCAGGGCCAGCGGCATTTCGGCTGACAAGTGACCCCAGCTGCCATTGATTCAAAGTCATCTTGAGTCGTCCAGCGAGTTTTTTTGATTGACTCAGCTGTGCTTCTTTCAGCCTTCGTGCGGGTCAACCAATGCTGCAGGATGCTGCAGGCACACTGTCACTCCGAGCTTCGGATGCCAAGGACTGCCAAGGTACTTTGGAAGCGCAATTTCGCCTGCTTCCACTGCATCTTCGATAATGGGCCATCCTCGGGGTTTTACCAGGCTTTCACCAGGCTTTCACCAGCTAAGATTAAGTGACTCAGTTGAAGTGATTTGACACGTTGATTTTATACCCTCTGATTACATAACATAGCTAATGGCCCATTCATAGATGATTCACCTATCAAAAATTGTGAATTTCCATGGCTAAAGTGAAATAACCAAAAGGAATACCCTCTGGTAAACTAACATAACTATGGAAAATCACCATGTTTAATGGGAAAATCCACTATTAATGGCCATTTTCAATAGCTACGTTAAATTACCAGAGGGTAGTTTCATATATTTTCTGTGACCTGATATGACCTGAATTGACCTGACTCACCTGAGACACCTCCAACCATCCCCATCCCCATCCCGTAGGCCATGTGACGTCGCTCGTCGTCGGTTGGCTGTTGAAGGCATTCCTTTAAGCGACGTGTGGCGAAACTTTCCACGATGAAGGCTTCCCTCACCTGCAACCTGACGGAGTGTTGGAGAAAAGGCTTGGCATATCTTGACGTCAGAATTTAATCCATATTGCATCAGCAATTGAGCAAAGTAGTTAAGCAATGTTAAGCATCCAAGTTTGCTTTAACTAGATATTTTTGGGACCAGATCCAATCATATCCACATCTTGCCGCTGGAGATTCCTCGTTGTTTTTGGACGCTCATTTCGGAGGTAAAGGAACGGCTATGCTGTAAGCCCGCTGCTCTGACTCTCTCTCTTCAGCCCATGGGACGTAAAGTTTGCCGCAATCGGGCAGTGAAGCTAAAGTTGGACAAGGCCAGCGTGCAAAAGACTTTCACAGCTACAAAAGGCATCGCTGAAGCCGCCGTTCATTCTCACTTTGGAAGTTGCACATGTCTGCATGGTTTCCCCATTTAGTGCAACAATTTGGGAAAGCAATTAACAATGCGATGGCTAGGACATGAAGACTACACCTCGGGCGTTTCATGCTGCTTTGAGCATTTGCCGGTGAAGTGTAGCTCGGGCCGCGGGCCCTCTCAGAATTCTCAGAGTAAATCGATTTCTGGCGATTGTCCATGGAAGACTTTGAGCCGAGCAATCTCTTCCTCTGCTTTCTTCAACTGCAACTGGGATTGCTCAAGCTCTGCCCTCAAACGGGCATTCTCCTGCCAGGGAGAACAAACATTTCAACATATATGTCCATAAAACAGGTGCCTTCGGCTTCAAACATCTGCCCTGGTGGTTCCTTTGCTTGACGCGAACCTGTTTCAAACAAAGATTTAAACAAACCGCACCTCCTGCACCTGTGCCCCTGAGACCTCTGCAACTTCTGCAAGTTTCGCCATGTCATTTGCCATCTTAGACACATCTTGGCATATTAGCCTCATCATCAACTGAGCAAACTGAGCAAATGACGTCCACAACCACTGGACCACCCAAAGTACAAATGACTTCATCAATGGCAAAGCTTGGATACTAAAAGACCTAACGGCATGATTCCCTCGCAATGTGGCACCCCCCCCTTTCAGACCATGTTTTAGGCCACAAACATATCAAAGGTAAGGCCCAAGGTGCCACAGCTGTGGAAAGCGAGCCCTCACTGCTTGCAACTGCTGAGGCTGGGCAAAGGCTCCATCAGCGCCTTCGCTCAAAGCCCCCAACATGGCAAAACGAAGGCTCTCTGCCAAGTTCTGCTCATCCAATCCTCACCAAACGCAGAAAGCTTCTACAAGGAAACTGAGAAAATTACCACTTAGCTCAGGGTTGAAAATCCCAACACGAAGCCAGTTCTGAGATGTTATTTGGCCTCCAGCCACGTGTTTGCCAAGTTTCCGGCTTGCTCTGGCTGCACGGCGACAGCAGACTTTGGAGCTTCCTCTGGTGAATTTTCCGGTGAAGCACCTGAGTTCTTTGGAAGCCAGGCCATGTCCCTCCTGCTTTTAGCCACCCAGAATCTGGACGTCATTTGTGAGTTCAGTGTTTGCGGACAATTCCCCCGGGGATATTGTGGAAAAAACATTATCATCATTATCTACTATGATGCCCAAAGAAAAACGTTTGTTTTTGTGTTTTTTAATATTTGTTGGAAAGAAAGTTAATACCATGAAAGTGAAAATCCATGAAAATCCGTTGAGGACATTTGACCACATTAGCACTCAAGTCTGAGCAAGTTTGACGGGGAAATATGGTGGAAAAAAAACTGACTGAAGTCTAGTGATACTAAGGCGCCTTCCTTCTGCGCTGTGTCTTCCTCCCCCAATGACAAAGACGTGACACTTTCCTGTGGGACGATGTCTGGAGGGATGCTTTCGACGCTGGACTGAGTGAGGTTTTCACCTGGCAAGGTGAAATCGGAAAGCAGCAAGAACCTTCCTTGGGAAAGCACCCAGCAAGCAGATCTCATTTCCTAGATGAATCCCCCCCCGATTTCCCCAAGTTCTCCTAGGAGGTGCAAATTCGAGTTCATAGATATTACTAAGATCTAAGTTTATATATACATTTTGATATTCACCAATATTTTGGGAGGCATAATCCCCCATGATCATCAACCAACAAGGCTTTTGAACACTGCGTTTGATGCATGACAGCATGACTGTCACGGTCGCTGCCTCGATCTGTCTTGTCTTTTCGGAAGCCAGCGAACTTGTGCAGATCCAGAAAGCGCTGCTGGCCATAACTTTGTCTCACCATGTTTTGCTGCTGGCGTCTCTCTTCTTCGCTCTGCTTCTGTAGTGCCATGTGGGCATGAAGCTCTGGATTGTGATAGCCTGCCACACCACCCAACAGAGCTGTTTTGGCAAAATCCTTTGGTCCTTTGACAGAAAACTGTGTTGGTTAAAATGCAAGACACACCATGAAATCACAACCTTCTTAGCCCAGTGTCGAAATTTCAGCCGCAGCTTGGGGGAAGTCTTGTCTGCCAACAGGTTGATCACAGCATGTGCAAACATGTCGCCAGGTGCACAAATGTCCAAGCTACTGTTGGAAGGGAGGAGTCCGACCCAGGTCTCCCACTCATGCGGTGGTTGAAGAAAGTGCTTGCTGATGACGGCCAAAGGCAAGACCATGTGGTAAAGCATAGGTGCCTCATCTTTCAATCTCCTTCTCACAAAGATCTTCAAGCATATCTGCAAAGGGCAGTCCATGAAATCAACACCACCCGCCTTCAGTAAGGACTCGCACTCGAAGAGCACACAGCCCTCATTGGTGGCTAGTTCGGTAAAGAGGTCCTCCTCTGAGAAATGTTTGGAGTCAACGATTGAAATCCTCAAATAATGTTCCAGGTTCGCCATATCGGCTGTGCCACATCTATGGTGGCCTCAGCCGCGTCACCGAAGTGCATGGCGACACGCCGTCTGAGCCCAGAAGCTCGCTATGAATCGCTCGGAGAAAGCCATGGGCATTGTGTAATTCTCCATTGGGGACCTTCTCAACCTGACCCAAACCTTCAGAGTCTACATATTCTACCCTCTGGTAAACTAACATAACTATTGAACATCACCATTTTTAATGGGAAAATCCACTATAAATGGCCATTTTCAATAGCTATGTTAAATTACCAGAGGGTACATCTTTGATCATCTTGGATCATACTACGGGCACTTGATGTATATAGGCCAAATGAATCCAAATGAAACATTTCAATTCGGTGGACACCGCAGGAATGTGAACGGCTTGACGCCACGCGGTGGCCTTTTCTGAACAACTTGAAGATTCCACTTTTCCTCATCCAGACCCTCCTCCACGTCATCCGCGATGTCCAAAGCAGACTTGGGAAGCATGGTGATGAAGCAAATGTTGGAAGCAAACTCTACATCTTGACAGTCAAAGCACAAGCACTAATACAAGACCTAGTTTGCAAGCATGGCAACATATGGCAACCCAAATAGGTCTGGCAACCCGCGGGTTCATGATCGGACTGGATGCTGCCAAGCTTCCAAGTCATTTAGGATGCTACTCTTCTCTAGAAAGTTGGCCTCAGCGCATTGGGGCTCCAGCTTGAAAAACAGCACATCAGGTGCGATACCCTCTGGTAAACTAACATAGCTATGGAAAATCACCATTTTTAATGGGAAAATCCACTATTAATGGTCATTTTCAATAGCTATGTTAAATTACTAGAGGGTAATTCACAGCATACCCCACTGCCATACCAAGTAGCTGTAGAACGAGCTGCTTCCAAAAAATGCGATGCCTTTTCACAGCGAATTGGCTCGCTCCCGTTGATCCTGGCTTTCGGGCAAGAGATAGCCAGCCCACTGCTCCTGATTTTAAACCCTGAACTCACCACCTATTGTTTTTTTGGTATCTTGGATTATCCTCACTGATTAAACACCAGAAATCAACAAAAAAGATGTTCAACATTGTTCAACCAATTCTAAACACTCAAATCCACCACATCGATATTGTTGGCCCTAAACCTACCAGGCCACGCAGCAATACGCAGCACCCTCCGCGCCTCAACGAAGCAGTTGCGCCCAGTGACTTCCGCAGAGGCGAGCAATACACCGACTTGGAACGAAATGGCGTCGTCGGTTCCTGCTCGGAAGCTGCGGAAGGCGGAACCGAAATCCCTTGGAAGTTGGTGCACCTGGAAGTCGGAAAGAGTGCGGGACGCATGTAAAAGATCCCGTTAAAATAGATGCATAGATGTAAAATGAATCAAACTGATGTAAAAAAACTATCAATATTTACATAGGATTATATGATTATATAGGTATATATATATAGATAAAGTAGTAGATATAATTTCAGATCAAATGCTTTCACCTATCTGTTGCTGTTGCTGTTACAACTCGCGGAAGCAAAAACGGCAGGGGCTTCTGCATCAAAGGATCATCCAGACTCCACTGACCGATGCTAAGCAATGGCCGTGGTGACTGTGGCTGCGACTGTGAGCCTTGGTGAAGTTGCGGCCTTGAAACAGTTGAGACATCAGCAGCCAAGTCTTGTTTTACTGGCAATATATAGCAAACAAATAGGGCTTATATTAATAGCAGTATAGCAAGCACATGTAACATCTCTAACATCATCTAACCATAATTGTGCCATAATTAACCATATCATACCTGTCAGAGCTGCCAGATCTTGGATAACCTCAATATCTTCTTTGCCAAGGCACCACCGGGGCTTGCAAACGACATGTTGAATCAGGACCAGAATGGTTACCACAGGCAAAAATGTCTGATCTTCCCATCTTAGAGCTCCGAACCTGTGCTATCGCTATCCATTCGATTGTAGTGTTTTATAGTCATTTATAGTGTTTTGCTATGAGTCATTCTCATGGATCTCTCAGCACACGCCCGCTGGTGAGCCAAATTGCCCTGCATGTCCGTGTCGTGAATTGCATCACGGCTCACGTGGGCTTCGCGTCGAATCAGCGCTGCGACAATCCGTGCACAGCTCGTGCAGTGTTTTTTCTGGTGACAGAAAACTGTGACTCACCCGTAGCCCTGATCATCTGGCAGACACTGCCTCATCGCCAGAGAACCAGGATAAACATGGATAAACCATGGATAAAACCAGGAAAATTGGGAGGCGAAACACTGACTTCGCATCTGAAAAAAACCATCGACAAACCTTGGACCGTTTCTTTCACCTCCCGGAGATGCTCCGCCCGTTTGATGGATGCGTTTTCTCACGCAGATTTGTTTTAAGCATGCCATCCGAGAAAGACTGCCATCGGGTGCCAATGGAAATCGCATACATTGGTGTATTATCTATCTATCTATCTATCTATCTATCTATCTATCTCTCTATCTATCTATCTATCTATCTATCTATCTATGTAACTAACTCACTAACTAACTAACTAACTAACTAACTAACTATCTAACTAACTAACTAACTAACTAACTAACTAACTTATCTATCTTTCTAATCTATCTTTCTAATCTATCTATCTAATCTATCTATCTAATCTATCTATCTAATCTATCTATCTATCTAATCTATCTAATCTAATCTAATCTAAATCTAATCTAATCTAATCTATCTATCTATATCTATCTATCTATTTTATATTATATACCTATCTATCTATCTATCTATCTATCTATCTATAATTCTATATCTATCTATCTATAATTCTATATCTATCTATCTATAATTCTATATCTATATCTATATCTATATCTATATTGTATTTATATATATATACTATCATACGTATGATCACAAAGCTGTTTGGATCGGACTGAGCTTCACGCACCCACACTGGAAAGTACTGCATGGATGTGGTCCTTCGGGCCTGAAGCAGCTGCCAGCTGCAACTCGAACTGCCAGGTGTTTGTCTAGGACCCAGGCCCAAAGCCAAAGCCACTCAGCCTCTGTTCCACCTGGACCCAATCCAGTGCCACATGGCAAAACCTCTGGATACATCAAAAGTTGACAGGCATGAAATACAAGATACTTGTTACTAGTCAGTGTGAATAGATTGCGTTTGACCTATACGTTAAATATCGTAATATGTATGTATGATTATGTATGTGTATGTGTGTGTATGGGTGTGTGTGTGTGTCTATTGCACAGGTATAACTCATTTCCCTCCTCACTACAGTAGCAGCCCCACACAGTTGCGCCTGCATGTTGCACAAATAGTTCAGAACAACAAGTGGAAAAAAGAAGGACATACCAATCCATAGATTGGTTTGAGGGAAAATTTATGAAATTTTACTGTACAGGAAACTGTAGATTTTCCCCTGAACCAATCCATTGAACCAACCCAAACAGCCCATTGCTCTGCCTCGCTCCCCAGCAATTTCTGCCAGGACTTGCGCCACGACAGCACCAACTCCAACACCACGTCCGTGATGGTACGAGAAGCCGCCCGAGGTCAGGAATCCGACCAAAGGGCGGATGGTCTCCACCTTCATCCGATTCCCCCCAAAAAAAAGTGGGACCATAGAACCTGTAGCCATATCAAAATGAAGCCTTTTCATGCCTTTTCCACATATCATTGGATGTCACTGGAATTGATGTCCACTCGTGGCCACAGTTGCTGCCTTGGCTGGTTCCTGTTGTCGGCGTCGAAGTCGTGACATCTTCTGGCTTCGGTGCTCCGGTTCCTGGCCATTTGAGTTTGAGAACTTCCGCGATCGCCGGATCTTCTAAGTTAAAGGTGGAGAACTTTCAGCTATTGCTCTTGGGACTCTTGTGATTCAAGTTGGCATTTGAAGAGAATCTCACTCTTGGATCCCAAAAGGTTCTGTGGAGTCCACATCTTGCTTCGAAAATGTAAATGTCATCAGGTCATCCATCTCTTGCTCCGTCTGCCAGCTGCACTCTTTTCTCGTTGCACTGGCTCTCAGGCCATCAGAAGTGGTGACCCTCCAACACTTCCGGTGCCAAATCTTCCAGATCCTGGCGATGCAGCTGGCGATAACATGTGCAGGATGCCCAGCTTCCTCCTCCCATGGTCCTTGCAGGATGGCCCGGCTCAAGCACATGCCCAAAGAGTGGTGCAGGTCTTGAAGTTCCTTGTTGCTGCATTTTGTGCTGCTCTGCAACGTTGCCTTGGCAAGATCTTGGGCTTCAGGAGGGAACAAAAAAATCCAAGATCTTTACACACATGGCGAAGTAATATGGCTGTGCCTATGTTTTTCCTGATGAAAAATATGGTCTTCCATCCCCTCCAAAGCCAGGCTGCAACATTCGCAATCTTCATCAAAGCCAGAACCTCCTCAGCCTCAAAAGGACATGGATCCTCATCCAGTGCAGTCGCTAGCTCTTCCTGCCAAAGGCCGGCTGAATGGTTCCCCTTATCCAAATCAGCATGCCATAATGTGGTATGTGGTATGCATGAAATTGTGGAGGAACATCGACACATGTGTGTGTGTGTACTATCCGTGTGTGTAGATATATCCAAAACTAAACAATATCAATAAATAATCAAATAAATATATATGTGCATATATATATATATGTATGTATGTATGTATGTATGTATCGATCTATCGAATCTATCTATCTATCTATCTATCTATGTATGTAAGTAAGTAAGTAAGTAAGTAAGTATGTATGTATGTATGTATATGTATATGTATATGTATGTATATATATATATATATGTATGTATATATATATATATGTGTGTGTGTATATATCTATGTGCATATATATACACACATTACATTACATTACATTACATTAAATTACATTACATTGCATTACATTGCATTGCATTACATTACATTACATTACATACATACATACATACATACATATATCCGTGTGTGTGTATGTGTATGTATGTGTGTGTGCACGCGCGCATTCATTGACTGAAACTCAATGAAAATCAAATCATGCGTCCGCACAGTCCGCACATTGAATATGAAAGAATAATCCCTTCCTCCTAATACTAAACGTCCCCCTAATACTAAAAACAGGCATCCATCTCCAATTTCCGAAAATTTCAGTTTGGCCAATTTGACTTTTAATTGATCCCCTTTAAAAAACAA
>Ga0126342_10008156_pt1:0-5000 | contig 18737 bp, 15 predicted proteins | sample Cyp1metagenome_FD_92528 | JGI IMG/M metagenome (GOLD analysis project Ga0126342, IMG submission 92528) | Coral microbial communities from Lord Howe Island, Old Settlement Bay, Australia - Cyphastrea 1 metagenome | ecosystem: Host-associated > Invertebrates > Cnidaria > Coral ...
GTATATATATATACATCACATCACTGAAAATCTGCCATAGTGGAACATGAACACTGTTACTTACTTTATTACCCTCTGGTTATGACTGACATAGCCATGGAAAATGGCCCATAGAAATAGATGGTTTACCTATTAAAAATGGTGATTTTCTAGTTCGCTATGTTAGTTTACCAGAGGGTATATGTCATTCTCATACCACTAAGCATGACAATTGGACATGAGGACATGTCCATCATCCCGGAAAGACAAGACCCACAAGACCCACGTGCATGTCCCGTCATAATCCCATCATCTAAGACGTTCATAATAGTAATAGTCATTAATAGTCAATAATAGTCCACATTAGTAGTCATAAAAGTAATATTACCACTATTTTTTTCGTTCCTAATCTTAAACACCACCTACATGGTCTCAAATATGTGTAATGTTCCTAGCAAACCATGGTTTTTGGGGGGTGTTTAACATTATGGGGAAGGGATTAGAACAGTCATATTCCCAGCGTGAACCAACCGCGCGCCTCCGAACCAATGCGCCTGCGCAGAACTGGGTTCAACCCAGGAAATCACAGGGATATCAGCAAAAAGGGGTACATACCCACGTTTCAAGTGCTAAATCATTAAATTTTGTCACAAACAGGACCTCATTTGGAATTTATATCAAGCAAGAGTACATGTATGATGCTGCACACCATTCTTAGTCCCAGTATCTGTTATATCGATGGTTGTATCAAATCTACATATCACAACTTCTTTGGGTAGCGCGTAACAATGGTCATGCCAACGAATAACTAGCGGTACAAATCGGCAATCATTTGCGTGTCTTCTTTGCACATCATTTCCTTCCAGTTCAACTTGAGTGCCGGATGCATGGGGGGTGACGGGGGCTCATGACGTTCTGTTGGCTGTGCTGGATGAAAGCAATAAAGCAGTTGCTACCGTGGCAATGATGATTGCTTTGTTGAGGTCTGTGGTGGTGAAAAAGGGCAGGTGTGGGTGGGGGAATGGGATGACTATGACTAGTCAGTATTAACTTATTATAGTTAGTTATCAAAGCTAATACTTTTCAGTCACTATGAATAGTTCTTCTAATTGGTTCTAATTGTAACTATTAATAACTGACTTAATAATGACTATGTTTAACTTACTCCATTACGTATTACCTAATGATGACTATACTTACTTTTCATACTGAGTTCTCACAATTCTGTAATTATAGATCATTCATGGATTTTGAAAACAGTTTCACTATTGAATAATGATAAATCCATAATATAGTAGTGTCATTCCTTAATTAATGACTTAATAGTTTTGATCATAGTTTCACTAATGACTATTTTAATAGTTTCAGTAATGACTATATTTAGTAGTTTCACTAATGACTAGATGTAGTACTTTCACTAATGACTATATTTACTAGTTTCACTAATGACTATATTTAGTAGTTTCACGAATGACTATATTTAGTAGTTTCACTAATGACTATAGTTAGTACTTTCATTAATGACTATATTTAGTAGTTTTACTAATGACTATATTTGGTAGTTTCATTATTGATAACTCAACATTCCCCAATGATAGATAGCTAATGGTGTTTGATAGTAGTTTCATCAGTCACTATATAGGGCTTTCCTGAAATAGGCGTACCCCCAAATCATCCATTTATAGATTGATTTTCCCTTATAAACCAACCATTTTGGATACCTCCATTTATGGACCCCCCCCATATAGATAACTGTAGTCATTCACCGTTAACTAATATATATATATAATATGTATATATATATATATTCATTAAACAAATTGTGCAGTTGCTGGTCAGATAACTCTAGATATCTTAGTAGTTTCATTAGTCACTATATAGTTACCTCATTATATAGTCATTCCCCCAGTTATCATGAATGACTATAGTTAACAATTACTATAGTCATAAAAGTAGTAGTAGTTTCAGTCAGTATGTTTCATTAGTGATAACTACAAAGTGGTGCCCCCTAGATAGTTAAGTTGGTGCAAATAACTCCAATAACTACGGTTTATGGTACGCAAATAACTATAGTATTCATGGATATTCATGGGGTTTATAAACCAATTTATAACTAGAGGGCACCACATTGTACCAATTAATCACAATTAATAGCCATGAACAACCATCAATAACTATTATTAAGTACATTTAAGTATACTAATTACTAATATAATCCATAATATTAACCATTGTTTTACCATCCATAATATTAGTCATTCATGACTTCGTAGTTTTCCCCCAGGCACCCGCACCGACCAGCAACGCCCGTTCCCACGACCGTTCCCACGACCCGCACCTACGACCTCTGAAGGTCCGGCCAGTAACGAGGTGCCCGTGTCCACGGCGGCCTGCCCAAAAAAAGATGCCCAACATCTGGGAAAGTAAAGTTTGATATAGCTGGTTAATATTCTGTTTATATGGTTAATACCATGGTTATTATGATGGTTAATGGTGGTTAATGATGGTTAATAATGATATTACTGGCTTGTTTGGTGGTATACCTACCCCTCTGAAAAATATGAGTTCGTCATTGGGAAGGATGACATCCCATATATGAAACGGAAAATAAAATTCATGTTTGAAACCACCAACCAGATTATATAGATGTGAATAGAAATGGGACACATCATATACTTACATGTTATATATCACCGATTTTTAGGGATTGTTGTTCATGTTTTTTTTCCGCATATTCTACCCCTTGTTTTGACCTGAAAAAAACATGCAAAGTTCCGTTCTGACCCCCAAAAGGCTGGTGAATAACTTTGAACAATAGCCACTGGTTGGTGGTTTCAACCCCTCTTAAAAAAAGTTAGTCAGTTGGCATGATTATTCCCACTATATGAAAAAAACATATATTCCAAACCACCAACCAGGCCACTATACTAACTACCATTTGAAGTGGATTGCATTTGAGTATAGATAGGTAGCGTAACTCCCCAATAATTACCAATCAACAAGGGTCTTTTTAATGGCTCAAAATGAGTGTCTCTGCGTTGTTGGACCCACCAGGTGCAAAAGCAGGTCCTTCTGAAAAGGGGATGGGCTTAGAATGGATGTCCCGGTATTGGAAAAAAAGGCGGTTCTAGAACAATTCAGTCAGTGATTAATAGAACAGTGGAGCAATTATTCATTTATCACTAGCCACTAATCATTCTTGGTTTTAACATGTTCAAAATAATAGCTAGTGATTCTGGTGATACATGGTTTTTTATATAAATGGCTCCAATAATGGCTAGTGAAAAAATAATAGCCATTTATCACTAGCTATTATTTTTAACATTTTAAAAAAGCCATTATGTTATCAAAAGCTAATATTTTAAAAAATGTTTTAACATTTATATATTTAACAAGTCTATACTGACCATTAAGGTCTTCTTCCAGCTTTTTGTTTCTAGATGTTCGATCGCTCCATCTGAATCCACTCAATCAATTCCTGACATTCCCTAAATCCGCAGCGAAATCCAAATGTCTGTTGGTCATGTATCAATTACTTACTTATATCCCCTAATAAGTCACCATGTCATGAAATCAAATCACTAAAAATCCATCCATCCACATAGATTTCTAACTTAAATCATTGTTATAAATACTGGTACCAATACATCACCATCAACTGCCAGGGGGTTAAAACCTTAAAAAATAGCAATGAAACGAACCATCAGTATATATCAAAAATATCTGCTTCTATACCCGCATGATGATTGGTGAAAATTACCATCTAAATCCATGTAAATTTGTTTTGTTTTTTGTGTGTATAATACCTGTATAGACATATACATATATATATATATAGTAACTAACTAGGAGCACGGCCTTTAGAAGGCAGTTGGTTTTTTGTGATCAACGGTGTATCATGGATGACTTTTGATGTGCTCGTGCCACTAGGATTTTGTTTGATGTGATTTTTAAGGCCGTTAACCCCTTATTCTGGTACATATGTTCAAAAACAGGCATTTCGCCTAGACGAAACTACAATTTTTGATGTGTGTTTCGAATTCCCAAACTAATTCCATCTGACATGTTTTGAGTGGAAAGTTCCAGAGAACTTACAGTAACGTAGCATGACGAATGAGTGGAAAGTACCAGGGAACTTACCGGTACATAGCGTGGCATGACGCATGAGTGGAAAGTTCCAGAGAACTTACAGTAACGTAGCATGACGAATGAGTGGAAAGTACCAGGGAACTTACCGGTACATAGCGTGGCATGACGCATGAGTGGAAAGTTCCAGAGAAAAAATTGTCGCCTAGCATGACATATGCATGGAAGTAGCCACAGAGAAGCATGTCCGTCCTCCGCAAGTTCAAAAGAACGTTAATACATGCCCCACCCCACCCCACGCCACCCCCCGATGTGTACAAAACACCACGGCCTTCTAAAGGCCGTGGTCCAACTATACATATGTATATACATATATATATATATAGTAACCCCCAAAAAAATAGACACGTGGTTTACTACGATTTTAGTATAATTTTAAACCTTTGATATCTCTTTATGGGGTTTAAACGTACCCCAATCATTGGATGTAAAATAGTCCACATGGCTTGCATATTTACTCAGGCCCTCCATGGCTTGAACAGTATGCGAATGGGGAAATGGGATGATTCTTACTAGTGATGACATGGATCATTCCCGAAAATTCCCTGCGTTTAGCACCAGTAAGTCTTTCTGTGTATATCTATATATATATATAAAAACAATATCATACAATCATACATACCCTCTGGTAAACTAACATAGCTATTGAAAATTGCCATTTATAGTGGATTTTCCCATTAAAAATTGTGATTTTCCATAGTTTTTTGTTAAATTACCAGAGGGTAAATATATGAACCAGGGGGCCCCGGACAAATCTCAGCAACACATCCCCCACCTGACAACCGCCCTTGCACAACTGCTGCTGTTGATGCCCAATGGTCACATCTTGCATCTCCACCTGTGAGCTTTCCAGGAAACCCTCCGGATTAACGGTG
>Ga0126342_10008156_pt1:10000-17500 | contig 18737 bp, 15 predicted proteins | sample Cyp1metagenome_FD_92528 | JGI IMG/M metagenome (GOLD analysis project Ga0126342, IMG submission 92528) | Coral microbial communities from Lord Howe Island, Old Settlement Bay, Australia - Cyphastrea 1 metagenome | ecosystem: Host-associated > Invertebrates > Cnidaria > Coral ...
TGTTCATTCCACTGTCGCCGCCAAAAGGATGTTAGGTAAAAATTCTGCAGATTCCAGTCATATCCCCATCATACCACCAATATACCACAATGTTTCTTGATTTTAGATGCTATGGACAATTACCATTTTTAATGGGAAAATCAACTATTTCGACTGGGCCATGTTCAATAGTTTTTTGTATGTTTACCAGAGGGAAATCACCATGAAATCACCATGAAACCAACACTCAATCTGGATAATCATTAAATGACCCTCCTGTAAGCATATAAAAGGATGTGCAACAAAAACACCGTCAATGTAGATCCTGTTCCGAGTTCGGGTTTCACCATAGGTTGTACATCCATTTTTCTAAGTTTACCCAGTGCAAGTATCTAATTGCTATACATTATATATTATCATGGAAATTATTTCGTTCAACTATATCCCATTGAATTACCATTATAATCATCATCAATACGGATAATGGGATATTGATTGATACAATAGAATGATTAAGATATATCAATTATCCAATATTGTCATTCACCAATAACTATTGGATTAATCATGAAAAAGAGATTCGGTTACATGACCCAGCTCCAAAAAAATCCCAACTACTCCAGCGCTATTGCCAGACCAAAGAGACGTTGAAATGCGGTGCTTGCGACATTTGTGGCAAACCCAACCTGGTCCGGGCCCGGTTGATCAGCTGGTAGCCTGGTAACAAACCATACTATATACTAATGTGTGTGTGTCTATGTTATTGCGTAAAATTCAAACTAATTGACATACATGATTAATGTATGTATGTATGTATGTATGGATGTATGTATGGATGTATGTATAAATGTATGTATGCATGCATGCATGTATGTATGCATTCATGTATGTCATGTATGTAAGTATGTATGCATGCATGCATGCATGTATGTTTGTGTTTGTTTGTTTGTTTGTTTGTTAGTAAGTACGTAAGTAAGTAAGTAAGTAAGAAAGTAAATAAGTAAGTAAGTAAGGTATGTAAGGTATGTAAGGTATGTAATGTATGTAATGTATGTAATGTATGTAATGTATGTAGTGTATGTAATGTATGTAATGTATGTAATGTATGTAGTGTATGTAGTGTATGTAATGTATGTAATGTATGTAATGTATGTAATGTATGTAATGTGTGTAATGTATGTCATGTATGTAATGTATGTAATGTATGTAATGAATGTAGTGTATGTAATGTATGTAATGCATGTAATGTTTGTAATGTATGTAATGTATGTAATGTATGTAATGCATGTAATGCATGTAATGTATGTAGTGTATGTAGTGTATGTAATGTATGTAATGTATGTAATGTATGTAATGTATGTAATGTATGTAATGTATGTAATGTATGTAATGTATGTAATATATGTAATGTATGTAATGTATGTAATGCATGTAATGTATGTAATGTATGTAGTGTATGTAATGTATGTAATGTATGCAATGTATGTAGTGTATGTAATGTATGCAATGTATGTAATGCATGTAATGTATGTAATGTATGTCATGTATGTAGTGTATGTAATGTATGTAATGTATGTGGTGTATGTAATGTATGTAACATTGATGCGGGTCAGGTTCACGGTGCTGCTTGAGTTCCCATTTTGTAACCCCTTACCCCGAACATGAAATACCTATGACTTGGCCTGACTTGGCACCCCATGAACTTCAATACCAAAACAGGGTTGTGAGAGCTTCTCAACTTGGTTGTTCACCTATCCCAAAACAAAACACCATGAAATCCCATTGAAACCACCGAAGTTGACCATGCACCCGCCCCCTTTGCGCACCCGAAGATGCCATCGAAGGGGACCAAGCTGAAGGGTTGCTCCGTCTCCTCGCGGGGGTGAAACAGTCGAAATGGGGATGGATCAAAAGTTGAAACTGGAGATAACATGAGATCACCATCAAACAGCGAGATTCAACAGGTAAAAGCAGGGATGTACCCAACTTAAACATGATGATATTAACAAGAAAGATGGGGATCTTAAAGCCTGTTGAGCAACTGCTTGTTACCGACTCTCTTCATGGGGCTGGACGCATGCCATGTGATGCCCCTATAATTTATGCCTCATGCAGGTCCCTGAGTCAATCAGGACCTTCAATTTTGATATATGTTGACCAGATCCCAACTGCCCCACGACAAAAAAAAAAGCTGCGCCTCAGTGACTGCAATAAAATCACCGTGGGTGCAAATGTCCCCGAGACATAAATGGTCCTGCGCTGAGGATTCAAATCTGCAGTGATACAAGGTGAGGTCCGGTTGTTGGTTTCGAAAGCAACTATAGTAACCTTTCATAGCCAATTTCAGCCTAGTGAAGTTGGTGAATTAAACGAATATTCCACCATGTGAACTTCATTGGGTTGATGTATGTGCTAGATCTCTCGAAAAAGTAAAAAAGGTGGTGTTTTTACATGAACCAACAAACATACCTGAGCAAAGTTCAAAACTGTGTGTTGTCTCACTCTTCATACTGACTTGCCATGTAAATAGGGATTCCCATAATGCATTAGATGATAATCCCCAATCTGTTGGGTAGTATGACCCCATATAATCATTAAGCAACAGAGGTCACCACACCAAAATCCACCAGGAAGGTTATGATGTTGCTTCATGGAATCATGAATAATGTAATAAATGCATACTAATATAAACTAGGAATTCTTAAATATAACTGCTTGGGTCTTCCCTTTTCCGAACTTGTTGGATGATGTACCGACCCAAAAGGCAAACGTTTTGGATATCCAACGAATGCACCACGGACATGCTACAAGTTACATTGTGTGTAGCGTCATTTGTCACATCTCCACCAAGGGCACAAGACATCCCAAATCAAAAAAAGGCCATTGTGCGGATGATTCTCCTTGACTCAAACCCCGCACCAATAAACCCCAGACTAACAACCCCCAGGGCAATTGGTTATTGGGGAAATACCATGGAAATACCATGTTCAACGCAAATGACATCACTACAATTGGGGGGTACCCCCGATGTTAAATCAACCGTTGACATTCATCCGGGGTTGACACCTCCGCTCGCGATTTTCAAACATGACACCAAGCTCTCTTGGCCCTGAAACAGCGTCTTGTATTATCCTCTGGGATGGTCTCACCCAGGCGGGAAAATCCCCAGCTCCGGGTCTATGATCTACTTGTTCTGAATGCGTGTGAACAAATGCCAAATGATTTACATGTCTGGTGATGTTTCCAGCACATCCTGTTGGTTGACCACAAAAAGCTCGGACGTGAAGTGGCCCTCAGGTGGAATTCTCCCATCGCCTCATGTCCCCATTCTGAAAAATCATCTCCGGTATGGAGTCTAGATTTGCCCGAAAATATATGACCCTATAGTACCTGGTTGGTGGTTTTAACCATCTTGAAAAATATTAGTCAATGGGAAGGACTATCCCATATAGTATGGAAATAAAATTCATGTTCCAAATTCCAAACCACCAACCAGGTACAGTATTGCTCACATATCATAAACCAGACATACAACAGCACCGAAAATGGCTTCCCCTTTCTTTTTTGGCTGCTGGAGAGACCGCCCAGATTCCAACCGGTCGCTCGATTCTCCCAGGTCCAACAGCGAACTGGCGCTTTGTAAAAAAAATGGATGACTCAAGCTACGCCACAAGCTTCTCGAAGCCTCCAGGTTCAGAGGAACCCCACAATTCCAGCTGTGAAACAAGTCCGTTTTACTCTGTAGCCATCAATCATCTGGGAACATCATCCGGAAAAAAACAACTACATTGGACCGAACGTACAAAACAAGCTATTTGCGGATGATCCTGGATTGAATTCCCATCAAAAAAAAGTGTCCAACGAGCTCAGCAGCGTCCAATGATCCGTCCCAACAGTGGCTACGAAGTCCTTGATCGAACATGTTCAAATGAGTTCGTTAGAACCGGTTGATCCATTGAAGAAACAGTGGGTTTGTTTGAACATGTTTGAACATGTTTGAACATTGCAGGGAAAACATCGAATGCTTATTATGGTTTATCATCATGGTCGCTCATGTGTGCCATTAGGACTGGCGTAAAATGAGGTATCCATAGGTATCCCCCATGTTTGGACAAACCAAGAATTTGGACCCACACCAAATTCACGCTCCCCAGCGTCTCAGGTGCGAATTGTCAGTGTTTTAAGTAGGAATTTTATACGATTACACTTTTTTGGAACCAAGAATGGGTATGTTAAATTAACATTAGGAAAATGATCACTGATGATATCATTCCAGGATATTCCAAGCATTTCAAACCCAGCATCAACGGCTCTGATTGGCTCAGCCATTGTGAGGCACACTCTGCCACCAGCCAGATAGGCCTTTGGGATTTCTTTCGCACATCCGCCATCGGTCAAAGGAGCCAGTTTTGATCATTTTCGTAGGATAATTCAACGGATGATGGGTTCAATATCCGTGTCTGGAAGTGACTGCACTGCGACCAGCGGATGCGCTGCTTGAGTTTTTTTGGTGGTTGTCAAGCACCTGCAGGCCTTTCGTCAAACATGGGTCATTGCTCAGCCCATCGACCCCAATGCAGGGATGTGTTTTTTTGTTCTAGTTTCTCTTCGTTTCAAGTATTCAAGATCTAAAGATCTTCCAGAACATGAGAGTAAATGGTGAATTAAGGGGCAAGGAGCCCCCCCCTTAATTCACGATAGCTAAGTTGGCGTTCCTCCGTTTTGATGGCGCATTCATAAAGGTTTCACCATACAGTCTGATATCTATACAACATCACATATACTTTCTGTGTAGAACCATCCCATCCCTGACGAATTAATATATCTGATCATCGATCGGTATCTGAGCCATCTCGAACCTGGCAATTGAGCCGCTTAAGCCCTAAATGGAGACACATCCATGTCCAAAGATCCTCTTAGCCTCTTGATCATGATTCAACTAGCCCAGAAGGTGACCTCCGCCTCCAGTGGTTTTCAGATCCGCCTCCAGTGGTCTGATGGTTCAGATTTGCCCAAATTCACAAGATTTCACCAGGCCAAAGATGATGGATTTTGTTGGATGTTCCATTCCCAATCATTTCACAATACCCTCTGGTTCTGACTAACAGTTCGCCATGGTATAGATGACCTATTTATAGATGGTTTACCTAACTTAATAGCATGGTGGATCTTTCCATGGCGAACTGTGAGTCATAACCAGATGGTAATTTCATTGGGAGATCTTCACAAGATGTCACAAGGCCAACCAAATTTCCCTCATTGGGAGATCCGTATGTTGGCGAAGATCTCCCAATGATGTTCCATACATCGTTGAGACGGGTTATCCCATTTATGAGTGGGGAAACTAAGCTCCGTTAACCTCCGTTGTGAACCAGCTACTACCCCCCCCGTTGATATTTGTTGGGATGATCCTTCAAGTAATCATTGAGTTAGCTGTTGAATTCCTTTGGATACTATTACAGTATATTACAGTTACTAATTTCCAATGGTTAATGTCAACCCTGGATTAGTAAACCAAGGTTTATCAATTAGGGTGCTACTCCCCGCATAGTGGTAATCTAATACTCAAATGGTACCTCCCCAATCAAATAGACGTTTGGGGTTTATTGATCCAGGGTTGACATTATAATATTCAGCACTACTCCTAACCATTCTTTATGGCATGTGTTTTCTTTTTAAATACTAGGTTAGAGTTGGGTAGTATAGTCATCTCTTATTGGAATCTATTCCTAATCAATGTGTTTTTTTTACTATATATTATTCAACTACCCCCTTATTACTTGTGTTACAATGTCTTTTTGTTTTCATACTCCGTGTTTCAATTTCTATCAAAATGTGTGTCAATCCATAAATACACGTCTTGTTTATTTGTTTTTTTCATACTTGTATTAAATGACATTTCTAAGATTTTCTAAGTTTATGACCTTTTAGTAGAGTTAGGAACTACTAGTAATTTATTGAACGGGTCACCTTTGGTATCTCGCAGGTTCCTTGGCAACCAGCAACACAGATCGCTGGTGACTTTGCCCACATCAGCGTACCGAAGCAAATGTTTTGTATACATATGCATATATATATATATATATGTATGTATTTATGTATGTATGGATGGATGGGTGGATGCATGCATGCATGTATGCATGTAGGCAGGCATGAAGGCATGTCATGCATGTAGGCATATTTGCATGTAGGCATGAATGCATTTATGCACATATGCACATAGGCGTGTATGCATGTATGCATGTATGCATGTATGCACGTAAGTAATGTAGGTAGCTAGGTAGCTAGGTAGGTAGGTAGGTAGGTAGCTAGGTAAGTAGGGAGGGATGGATGGATGCATGCATGCATGCATGTATGTACGTAGGAGTGTGTATGTGTGTGTGTATATGTATATGTTTATGTATGTGTATATATATATGTATATGTATGTGTGTCTTTTGCAGAACCAAACGTGGAATACTGATTGAATCCCCAGCAGAAAGGAAAACTCAAAACAACTCAGAACAACTCAAGAAGCAACTCACGAAGCAACTCAAGAAGCCACTAACAAGTGTGCCTAAGAGTGGATGCAACAAAGATCGGAATTCCGATTGATCGTTGAGCGGGTTTGGTCACCGAAAAGCAGGACATCTGCGATGATTCTCGAAGCATCACACCTGGTTGGTGATTCACATGGACACGTCTCACAAACACTGCAAACACCATAATATCATCATATATCATCATATGGACATATATATATATTGAAATGTATATGTATGCATCTATCTATAGATATCCTCTGTTTAGAGATGACTTTCCCAACCAAACCTCATTTTCTATAGTCAAATGGGATCCCTGTGATCAGCATCGAGTGAGAAGATGAGGGGTTGTGGGTCGTGAACATGCTTCAAAAGTCACCACATACCCAAATGCGGAAACTAGGAGACAACAAACAATCCAGTGACATGGTAGGCCCTTTAAGCATACAATCTACAATCAAAGTTTGGTGTCTTCTAGTAAAAGATCGTAAAATCGGAATATATATTATACATATACGTATACCAATATGGCAATATGGGATTTGCTTGGGATACTTCCAATTTGCGCATTAAACAAACATACATCTGGGCGTCTTGTGACTTTCTCCAGTCCAACTGTGGCAAAACTAGATATTTATGGCTGAAATATAATAGACCTACAATGAGGGCAATGTTTGGAGGGCTCCCCTCCAACTATATCACAATCATATATAGTCACATTGAAGGATCTCCGATTGTCAGACAAACCCAAATCTATGTACACTTATACTAATATACATGGCACACCTGCCCCTCCAATACCCCCCAAAAGTATTGTTTTGTCCAATTTTATTTAAATATATATATATATATATTCAAATATTCAGTTGACATGTGATACATTTCAACATTACTTCGCAGGATTTCCTACCCGTGGAAACCAACATGAAATCAGAAGCTCAGTACCGTTGGCCTCCCGTGTCGATGCGCAGTCACAGAGTGGCGGAACGTTTTGGGACTG
>Ga0126342_10008157_pt1 | contig 18736 bp, 19 predicted proteins | sample Cyp1metagenome_FD_92528 | JGI IMG/M metagenome (GOLD analysis project Ga0126342, IMG submission 92528) | Coral microbial communities from Lord Howe Island, Old Settlement Bay, Australia - Cyphastrea 1 metagenome | ecosystem: Host-associated > Invertebrates > Cnidaria > Coral ...
GAGGTCCGGCAGGGAACACTGGGCGTGGATGGTCGTGGTTGAGGTCCGGCAGGGAACACTGTGGATCGCGAGTCGCAGTTGAGCAGGAGGACGAGGAGGACAACGAGAGGAGGAGGAGAGGAGAGGAGGAGGAGGAGGAGGAGGAGGAGGAGGACCAGGCAACTGACATAAAATCTAACAACCCTCACCTGGCAGGTGGGGAAAAACAAGCTTTGGCATAGGACACCAAATAACCATGGAAATGGTATCTTCTGTTTGATTTTGGCTGCGGATAACACCCCGACCGGACAAATACAAGATCACACCAAATAGAAGATGGGGCTCAAAATCTACCGATCAAATAGAAGCCACCAAAAGCTGATCCGCGGCAACCTCCTCCAACCCGGCTGCAGCAGCATCGTTTCCGACCCTCCGAAATCGGCTTTCGGACAACCAAGCAAATAGAAGCCGGGGTATACAAATGGTAAAGTAATATCCTCCATTTTTGATGTATGTAATATAGTTCATCTGCCAAAACCCCCGAAACCGAGGCAGAGACTGCAAGAGCAAAGATTGCAGGCGTGGGATCCAGCTGGAAAAACCTGAGTGAAAACCTTAGTGAAAATAAGTAAACATATAGAAAGATATATATATATATATATATGTATATGCATGTGTGTGTGCTGTACATATATATATATATGTACCGTATATCATTTGTATATCAAGGGATGCGTATGGTATTGCAAAGATTTTAAGTCTTTGCTTGGGAAATTTTCAAACCCAGAAGCAGGAACGTAAGGGGAAGGCAGGGTGGCCCTTTGCCGATATGGAGAGAGGGAGAGAGAGTATTCCAAGTAGAAATGAGGTGCGTCCAAGGCGAGCTTTGTGAAGGAGTCATTAATATTTGGTTAGCCTTCCGGGACACTCACATGCACCTCTAGGTTTGGACGACGATTTTCTTATTGACTATACATACCCCTGGGAATTCAAAAGGTTTTGGAAGATGATCGGCGCAACCTGCAATTTTACACATTTCTGGGTTTCCAGATCTTATACCAACAAACTATAACAACCCCCAAGAAGATAGAAAGGTAAGATCCCACTATCAGCAAGCTGCAGCTACAGGAACAACGGATGCGTGAGCAGCAACTGCAGTACCAGCCTTGATGCCATTTTCGTGGGTGAGTTTCGTGCTGGAAATCTGGGAAACAAACCAGCCCAGGGGAAAATCAGTTGTTTGCTAAGTATCAAATGTTAGCCAGTGACATGCACAGGCTGCACAGGCTTGTCTTATATAGATCATGTCTGAATTATATGATCATGTGCCAAGAAGCTGAGATATATAGAGAAGTTATCATTGGATATTGGGGTAACAAAAACCTAATCAGAAATTGGGATATCTTTGAAGTTTTCTCTGTGAAAGATCGACCAAGGCCAAGGGATCTGCGGGATCATCCCAAGACGGGCTCATATCAGATGAGAGATTTGCATTCCGGAGCACCACTGCCACACTTGCAATACCCTCAGGCAGGGCCAAAAAGGGCATGGGCCAAAGGGCCAAAAAGTCAACTGCCAGTTTGCACTTGGCAAGTCTTAGCGACCTAATCAAGCAAGTCCCAGCTCATACAACGCGCCATGACCATTTCCAATCCTGCAACATTCCAAGATATTCTTATGACGACTGGTTTTGCCCAAAAATAGATGGGCTACGGCATGCTATGGCTATACCTGTGAACATATTGCAGGTAGTTGTTCGTTTGAAAGGAAATGAAAGGAACCATGCTCAGAAAAACGATGCAAGGTGAGGACCCCTATTTATAAGTTGGTTTATCAACCCACTAACCAGAGTTATAATCACCATAGACCCTAGTTGTTCTAGTTGCAAACCAGTTTGGCTAAGGATTGGCGGGCAGCATGTTAGATAGTTAAGTCCCTATTGTTGATCGAATCGCTACTGTATATCCGATGATGTCCCTACAAATCAAAGTCCCCATTAGAAAACCAAGCAACTGGGTTTCCAGGACCCGCCCGGCCCCTCAACGCCGCAAGCGCAGCTAGCGCCGCACGGAAGCCTCGAGGGGGTCGTTCTGGGCGTGCCTGCGCTTGACGCAGCGCTGCAGATTTGGCTCCATCACAACAACTTCACGTCCTGACATCATTGGAATGATGGTGAATGGATTAGGGTAACTATCACCAAATGGCCGAACTTTTCACTTGGTAAAGAATTATTATACAACTTTTCCAGGTGTATAAATGATGGTTCATGTATTTTTTTGTTTTGCAGGAAGTTCATAAATGCTGGCTTTTTATGGTCCCAAACTGGAGAATAAGACAGTTAGCATGGCACCTCACTGCGGTGTGCCGGTGTGCCATCTCGACGATCAAGATGAAAGAGCCAGTGTAAAAGTATCCTCTGATAAATCAACGTAACTATGGAAAATCACCATTTTCAATGGGTAAATCCACTATAAATGGTCATGTTCAATAGCTATGTTAAATTACCAGAGGGTACATGTCATTTGGTGATTAATCACTTTAGTACCAGTAGATGCTGTATACGTTTGAGATGGTTTGGAGCCCAAGTTTGAAGTTTGGTCTGTCCAAAAAGCTGAATGCAACCTGAATTTAGCTTGGTATGGATTGAAGAATCATATGCTACAAACCGGCAAATCCGACTTGGCACTTGGTGAATGTTCAAAAATCGATAAACGCACCGTTGGCGTTTCTCTTCACAAAGGGCCGTAAGTAAAACAGAGTAAGACCGTTTCAATTACTAGCGACCACCCATGTTGGTTTTCCAAAAACATTCCACATGTCATGCCGAAAGCTTGTGTCCCACGTGTATGTGTTGATTACATTTTTTTATGGGTATCAGTTTGAACATAGAAGATATAGAACAGCCTCTTAAAATTGATGGTTTATCAGTTTATCATTTGCCTGATGGTTTACCAATAGGATTTACCATCCTTTCCCCAACATGTGAATCATTCCTAGGCCCAACGGCGACCCATCTTATGCAACGCAGCGCTTGGCCGGGGATCCCGTTGGAGCCCAGCAACCCACCTGTCGTTGCTGCGGTGTTTGCTGTGAACACTCACCATTTTTTATAGGTAAATCCACTATTTCTATGGCCATGTTCAAGAAATATGTTGAAGTACCAGAGGGTAAGAATTGGTGTAAATTCATAGTGATCCAGTTGAATAATGTCAAAGTATGTTCCTGTTTGATTGTCGAACTGATTAAGCTGGTAAATATTGTTTGATTGTCAAACGTCAAACTGATTGCCTATTGTGCTACCACGACTTGCAGTGGAGCGAAATTGGCAAAATAGAACAAAGAGAATGGATTGGACTTGGAGTCGCTGTTTCTAGAAGAAAAAATGCAAAACATGGGAAACCCATTTGGGTTGCCCTCATCCCGGGAGAAAACATTACCTACTTGTTTCACCTTTTTTTAAACGGTTTATCATGTTTTTTTGGATGAACAACTTGTTTGTTTGAGTTGTTTTTATTTTTTACATTTTTTTTTACTATATCCCTAGTATCCCAATATATATTAATATAATTGTTAAATGCCTTCAGCCTGCTTCTAAGAAATTTGGAAAAAAAAGAAAAACTAATGCAAACAAAAAGCAAACCACGACTATTTTGAAAAAGCAAAAACAAAAACAAAAAGCAAACTATACATTTATATGCGGTTGTTTTTTTTCGTTGTTTTTTTCCTTTTTTTCCCGCAGTTTTTCCGTTTTTGTTTCTTTTTTGTTTTTTCTTTTGCAGGTGACCTGATGACCAGGAGCTTCGAACATGTTTTAAAAAAAAATCGAGGAAAAAACAAAACAAAAACGGGAAAAAAAACAAGACGAAAAAACGGAAAAAAATAGCGAACAAATACCACGAAAAAAAACGACAAAAAGGTGTGCTTGTTTTTGTTTGCTTTTAGTTTTGTTTTTTGTTGCTTTTGGTTTTGCTTGTTTTTTTCTTTTGAGCTATTCTGATTGATTTTGTTTTGTTTTTGTTTTTTTTGTTTTATTCTAAATTAGGTTTGGATTAGGTTTTGTTTTGTTTGGATATGGTGTTGTATCGTTTAGTTCATTTTATTTTTCTATGTTTTCATAGAAGTTGCCTGTAAGCCGTGTCACCACAGTATAATATAGTATAATATAAATAATACTATATCATACTGTATAATTAGGGAATTATATGTCATATATCCCAATTGGACATCTTCATCATACTTGATCATTGATGGATCCAACTGGTTTTTGTAATGGACACATGTGAAACCCTAGTTATTTTCTCCGTTCCTTTGTCAGTTGTTGTCATCCGTTGTCATGTGGCTTGTGCAGGTGAAACTCTTCATCAGTCTTCGATGACCCAGTTTACTTCCCCCCTGTCTCTAGTCCCATTGGTGCTCATGTCTACTCATATCCCTATGCCCCATTTCTATCGGATTTCTGTTGGAACATATCCCCACCTATCCTCACCTCTATGTCATAGTCAACATGACTTCTACTGCTCAACATCACCATTTCGATTGCTGAATATCCAAAGTTCTACTGTGATTCTCCATCACAATTGACATACGTCCCGTAAATTTAGAATGGAAGCTAAAGAATATTCATTGCCGAAGGAAGAGAATCTTTTGTACTTCCAGGTTGCACATGTTTGTTTTCAAGAGGGCTCATCCCATAAATTCCTATAAGCTAGAAAAAAATATAACATCAAGTAAGAATCTGATCAAGCCTGTAAACAATCGTGTGGAAGACAATAAAATTACAGCAGGCAAAGTAGAACTCCTAAGGTAAGTAAACATATTTTGAACGCAAAAACTTCAAGTCCCAAATTATTTTCAAAATAGTCCAAGAATTTCTCCAAGATCTCTTCGGATCTCTTTTGATTCCTCAACCCCAGATTTTTGACGATGCCAGCTGCCGCAGGGTCCAGAGACGCCTTCGTCCTTCCCCGCAACGCCACAGCGATTGGTTCGGAGCTTCGAAGATCTGGGGGGCCTTCAGGGCCGGGTTCCAGAGGTCCCGGAGGTGGAAACTGAATGATTCAATGGGATGTTTAGTGGGATGTTTAATGGGATTTCAATGGGGTTGCAATGGGGTTTTGTGGGATATCATGGGAATTTAATGAGATTAAGTGAGATTTTGTTGGACTGTGAGAGGAATTTCATGGAATTTGGTGTGGTTTTTCTGGGATTCAATGATGTTTAATGGTATTCAATGATTTAAGAAGCAACAATGGGGATGATGGGGATATGAATAAACGCAATGTCACTGGAATGATGATTAGGATTGTGGAAATCAACCCCAATGGCTTCGGTGAGTTTGAACTTCTAACATCTTCTAACCACATTATGGAAACTCAAACTTTTTCTCAATGCTTCTACTCACACAATTGCAACCTACCAATGGGCTTCTGTGAGTTGAAACGACTTTGCCTCAAACTTGGAGATATGTCATTTGAAGCCAAGACTTATGAGGGTAACACCATCAATTCCTGATGTCTCCACCGAGGCACCTGCAGGGCAGCCAGCTGAGGCAGGGCCCAGGGATAGACCCAAATCTGGCAGGTTTCAAGGGGCTTCAACGCCACATTGTTTAGGAAACCCATAGGAACCCCCCATGTTGACGTGATCAACGGGAGGGCAGCTCATGACTGCGGTTCTTGTTGAACTGTCATGGGGCTGGGGCATTGGAAAGTGACATTTTGCAACACAATCTAAGGGAACATGGCCCCTGCTGGAAACTCACATATTCAGAGTTGGGGCCTTTCTGTGAAGCCCATGGCATAGCGATACCCCAAAGCCATAGGTTTCAATGCTAAAATGATCTAATTTTGGATGATTTGGGGTACTCGCATGTTCGGAAACCTCCAATATGGGGGTCCTCCATATGGGGTTGAATGGTTGGGGAATTGATTACCTGAGGATCCGATTGCCACTGAATGCTGTTGCGGTTACTCCCAGGTCCGGGGTGTCTCGTGCGGTTGGTGTAAGGAACGCTCACCGAAGGCACGTGGGAACGTTAATTGATCAACCGAGCCGGTTCCCCCTGTTTCAACCAATAAGTAGAAGTCGGTGAGGATGAGTAGTGTACCAGACTCGCACCTTTCCTTCACGCAACAAGACTTTGTTGTTTTAGCTGGGCTCATGAGTGATTGGCCATGATTGATGAAGAAATGGACAGGGAAATGCTTATGCGATGTTCATTGCTGCGGTGTTTTTTTCCTTGTGTGGGAACCATCGCCCATGAGGTAGCCATGGCCCGGTGTAGTTGTATGCTGCACCTCCAAGTTGGAATGTGTGAGTCTCGATGGTGAGTGTATTTGAATTGTTTTCACTGCACTGCGGCCATAAACATCATCATAGATGGATATTATGATTATGCATATATATATATAATCATATATGATTATACATATACAGTACAAAGTATACATGTGTTTGAATGCATATGTATTTACACCGATCAAATCCACACACACATATATATATATACACACACATATATATATATATATACATAGTTATGCTGCATTGTATATGCCGCGTACTAACGTTGCAGGACAGGGAAAGCCATGGAACTTCATGTTCTCAGGACATGCTTGAAGAGCTGCAGCATCGTACTGCATCCCTCAAGACCGAATTTTTTCTGTGTCTTTAAATATGTTGTACATAAATCACAAAAAGATCTTGGAGGGTGTAGATTTCTTTGAGATTTCTGGAGTGGCGACCAAGAAATCCTGGAGTGGCGACTAAGAAATCCAGGTCTCTTGACATTCGCCACAGGCAAATCTTCCACTTCCTAGTAGCCCCACTGCTTTGGCACCTGAAGGCAATGCCTGGGGAGGCAATGCGTTGCTTCAAAAAATCGTGGTGATTAGTGCCATTGTTACCTATTGGACCTTTCTAATATGGAGAAGCAGCTATATTTTGATACTTATGTTTTAAACTAGAAATGAGGATGAATCTGACATATAACCATCTACGTGTGAGAGTGCATCTAAAGTATACGGGCCATCTGATTCTTGTTGCAATATCTAAGTTTGGCCATGACAACAATGATGAATTAAAAAAAATTGGTTTAACCAACAAAAAAAATGTGTTAACCAATAATAAAAGGGAAAATATTGGGACAACTGTTGGCTATTTGAGCCAACCTTGGATTGTTAATTCGATGCATGCGTATTGTTGACAGTAATGGGGAGCTCTACTAAGCAGCCAAACAAACTATCCAAGATTGGCCATGCCAAATCATGCCAATACGCTGGGCTGTAGGGTTTTTATGGGTTTTTGCGTTAAACTGGATACTTAGCAATTGGGTTGTCATCAAAAGCCACAGTCAGCCACACCTCATTGGATTTTGACCATCAGCTTCACCATTTTCCAAATTATAAGTGCACTATCCTATACCCCATACACAGTAAGGAATTAATTGCAGTCCATAGGTATCCATGTGTAAGTATTTCCTGATTCTATGTTATCTCTGCGTGCTGTTCGTTAGTGGGTGTTCAGGTTGGCCCGAGAAAAAAGGAATATCAATTGCATCCCCTATGATGACATGCAACTGGCTTTATCAAATATTCCCTTCACATACCAGCCTACCAATAAGATAGATTCTAGTAAAGTAAAAACTCAAGAAAAAACTGAAATAGCGGTGAACTAAAATACTTGTCTACATGTGTGGGTGACAAACGCATAAATCCGTTTAAGTCGTTCAACAGTATGTCAAATCGTGGCCTTTTCTATATCTTTTGGACACCAAATAGCTGGATATAGCCGGATAGCTCATCCCCAAAGTCATATGGTGTGATTGGGTTTGATGCATACCCTCTGGCAATTTAACAGCTCGCTATGGAAAATCCATGAAAATCCATGACGTCGCCATGGTCAAAAGGCAAATCATTGAACTAGATTTGCTAAATGGACCGCAACTTCCATGTCAGTTTACTGGAATCAATGGGTTTGTTTAAGAGAGAATCGAAACCGGAAACCATGGATTTTTACATGTTTTTACCATCAAGCTGATAGGGCTTTCCAGCTTAAATGTTCCCTTAAACAAATCCAATGATATCATTTACCCAGAGATATTCCATTATATTCCCAGTATATTTCCACTATAATGATATGGAGGTTTTCTAAAATAGGGGTACCCCCCAAATAATCAAATTTAATAGGTGTTTCCGTTTTTTCCATCATAAACCTTTATTTTATGGGGTACCCCCATTTCAGGAAACCTCCATATGACTCATATGACCATTAATATCCCAATAAATGCTATTAAATTACCATTGAAACAACCATTAACCATATTCCCACTTTTTTTCATATCATAAGATGGGATATGCTAGTATTCCATATGCTCGTTCCATGTAGTACCACTATATAATGGGTACCTCCATATCCATATAACGATATAGAGGTGCCATATTCATAGTATATTAAAGATGAATGGTATATTCCCATCTTAAATATGAATAACCACTATATATATAATGGGGGAATGTGGTAGCATATAAATAACCATATTCCCCCAGATATTCCTCCAGGAAGATCCCCCACGGCCGATGTATCTCCGCCTCCGGCGGACACCGATCCTGCGGTGGCGGCGGGGCAGTCCGGGGAACCCATGGGGACCCATGGGTTTTCAACGGTGGGTGTGGGTTAGAATCTTTGTTTGTGAAAGTTAGGAAGTAATCATCAAAATCTTATATAATTACAATTGCCCTTTTTCCCCGCCTTTTCCAGTACTCAGTACTAAGTGTTTCTTAGGTGATTTAAATGGGCATTGGACTTGGTGAATGTGGTTGTTTTCTTTGGAAATATAGCTTTATTTTAAACCATATGAGTGGGATGATGATCCAATCAATTTGTTGGCGAAAGGGTTGAAGCCACCAATGAGTTGTTCATTACCAAGTGGGTTATGATGTGTTATAATGTGTTATAACCCATCACATACCCAGTCAAGCCAGTTACTAACCAGTTTGCTAACCCCATGATGCATCTATGCATGGGCCCCGAAGGAGGATCTAAGCATGATCCGGAATCTCTCCACATTGGCAGCTGAGGTTGAGGTTATTTAGGGGGATCAACAATGGGTTTTCACTGTTAGGGATAACTATCGTGAATGGCTCCATAGTTGAAGCGTTTCTGGTTGCACAAAGAATGTTCTGGTAGAATATATTGTCACCCGACAATGAAAGATGCGCACCCCAGCAAGGGGTTGACTATGCGAAGTCGCATCAGTGGGAACCAAGAAACGTAACCTAGTTGGTGGTTTGGAACATCTGTTATTTTCCATAATATATGGGATAATCCTTCCCATTGACAAATATTTTTCAAGATGGTTGAAACCACCAACCAGTAACTATAACCCCATCAACCATCAAGATCAATGGTTGGATCATGATGATTCTTTAATGATTTGGCCAGGGGGCAGGGATGAGGAAGATGACCAATGGCTTCCTCATGAGTTGCTGCAAGCTATTCTTTTTTTACTCCCTGCACGAATCCTCCCTGAAAGCTTGTAACACTGGAACACCTTCGAATTCTTCAACGTGTTTTTAGATTTTACACCGCGATTTACACCCGCTATCACACCCACTATCACATACTGTGATCCTGTTGGTGGCATCTCCCCTTCTACAGGGCCTCCTACGGCCTGATCTGTTTGTTCCTTCTGCTGATGAGCCGATTTCTTGCTGTCCAAGATCTGGAAATCTTCAACAACACTTCTATGCCCCACCTAAAGACCTAGGGGAAGATTTCACATCTCTGCTCTCCAGTCTTTGATGAAGTGATATTATCGGAAATCCCTTGAAATGCATGGAAACCAGCAGTGTGGCTTAGCATTGGCATGATATTTTGCAGAGTTGACCTTAGTTTACTTCTATGGTCGTAAAAGATGGAAAACAAACTCTGGCTTCCTCTAGTGATATCATATAACCTCACTAAATCCCATGAAAACCCATAAAACCGACACAAACCAAACCTATCTCCTGGCCATGGAAGCTCCGTCGGCGCCTTGGGTGGTGATCACGGGTGGTGGCAGCGGGATTGGACGAGGCAGCAGTGATGGCATAGTGCTGGGGATTGGTGCCATGGGCCCAGTGAAGTTTGTTGCTTTGAAGGGGGATTACCCTCTGGTAATTTAACATAGCTATTGAAAATGACCATTAATAGTGGATTTTCCCATTAAAAATGGTGATTTTCCATAGTTATGTTAAATTACCAGAGGGTAACCATCTGGATGTTTAACAGTTCGCCATGGTATAGATGGCCCATGAAAAAACAATGGTTTACCGTTCTGCAAAAAAATGGGTGGATTTTCCATGGCGAGCTGTGAATGTCATAACCAGATGGTAACCATGATTTTCATGGAATTAACCATCAAATCATAGGGATTTAACTATGGAAAAAGGAATGGACAATGATGATTTACCGTCAGAATTATTAGAATTTGGGTGTTTAACTTCATCAAATCATAGGGAAAATATGGGAAAATGATAATTGGCAATGTGGGTTGGGTTTATACCCTCTGGTGATTTAACGGTTTGCGAACTGGAACATCACCATTTTTAATATAGGTAAATCATCAATGAATCATCTATAAACGGGCCATTTTCCATAGCTGTGTAAAATGACCAGAGGATATAACCCCCAAAACAATAGTGAGGGACTTCGATATATCTAGCATATTTTCCAGTTACTTGTAAGATACCTTTGTAAAACAATTTTGCTAACTATGACCACTTTGTACTAATGAGGCTGATTGACTACTCTGGATGATTCATTGATAAAACAGGGATACCCCAAGAAACCAAGTACGTGGTGAATTGGAAATATGATGGGCTATTACCAATTACATCCAATTACCAAAAATATGGCTGTATACATGTAATGATTTAAATCACTTTATATATATAATATATATAAGTAATTTTTGATATTATTGCATTGTTACATACCCTCTGGTAATTTAACATAACTATGGAAAGATCCACCATTTTTAGCTGGGACAATTCACTCTTTCTATGGTGATTTTCCATAGTTATGTTAGTTTACCAGAGGGTACATATATATATATATCATAATAATAATAATGATTATTATTATTACTATTCAAATTATTTTTATTATTTTTAATCATATTTTATAGCTTATTAATAATTATTGATATTATTGCATTATACATATAGATTTTTGCATTAGATAAACCATGGAGGGCTGGGCATCCAGGCTTGGTGCACCACTTCTGTCAGCAGGGCCCGGTGCTCACCTGCGGCCGTCGCCTCGAGAGCTTGCGCCAGACGAAGGACACGGCGCCAACGGCGCAGGCGGCGATGTCCTGCGGTGGTGAAGCCACCAGTAAACTAAGATAGCTATGGAAAATGCACCATAGAAATAGATGATTTATACCTGATTTATAGATGATTTTTATAGATGATTTACCTATGAAATATGATTTAAAATTATGATTTCCCATAGCTATGTGAAATTACCAGAGTGCAATTGAAGAGGTCCTGGATTTTTGGGATATGAATGGAGTAGATTCATGAGATTTGAATGGAATATTGGTTTATATCACTTTATCTCCACTCGTGTTTTTTTACAGTTTGTCATGGAGAATTGATTGGAATTGCATATTTAGTTCTGATACTTTACTTGTTCTTTCCCATAGATAGCTACTTCTTGTTATGTTCTTGAATTGCCAGAGGTATCCAACAGGAAGATACAGAAAGGGGGGATACACAACCAACTCTAATGTCAATGGATTGGTTTAAGGGAAAATCTACAGGAAACCATAGATTTTCCCAGTAAATATGGGGCTTTCCTGTAAATGTTCCCTTAAACCAATCCATTGATAATAAAGATCTAATGTGATTTGGATGACTTGAAATGACCACACTTAGTCACGTTGCTGTGGCGTTCGCGGCTAGAATCATCCCCAAATGGCCGAACTTTTCAGGTTGATATATAATTGCGAACATTATGCAAATGTGATGGTGTTTATTTATAAATATATATATATATATATTTGGTTGGTGGTTTAGAACATGTTTTTTTTGACTTTCCATATATTGGGACTAATCATCGCAACTGACCAATATTTTTCAGAGGGGTTGAAACCACCAACCAGATATATATATAATTATACATATAACACTCAAGAATACTTTATGTTTTGGGTTTGTCTGAAAGTATGGAAACAACCACTAAGTCATCCAGAGTTAATCATCCGTTTCAAATCGTCAGTTTCACAGATGGCCATTTGGGTAACATATCCAATTTTCAAGCACACTCTGTGCATTTATTTTGTGTCTGACACTGGCAGTTGCCGTTATGCCTGTTGATGTATTACATTATTTTGGAAACATATGCTTGATTGTTACATAGGTACTTTTAGATGTTAGATGTTTTGATACTTTACTAGAACAACATGAGCAAGTTTCCGTTCGTTTGTGCAGATGATCGAACTGTTGACCAGGCAATCTCCATCGTGGCATGTGATATCGCTTCAGCTGAGGGCCGCCAACAGTTCGGGCAACCCAGGTGACCGTGGCGACCAATTCACTAGCAGTGTGTATGTGTGCATGTATATATTGTCTATGTTGTTGTGTTTTTGGAATTAGGCATCTATCCATTTATATATTATATATATTATATTATATATATTAATAATAGTATATATAACATATAACAATACCTATGAGATATTGCAATAATATATATATATATACATATGATATGTAATATTTATATACACATGTTAGAAACACATTTGGTACAGTTTCATGCATGCTTGGCGGGCATTTAGATTTTTCTGGCAAGAAGGTCCCCCAGAGGCCCGTTACCAACAGTTAGCCTGAATCCAACAGTTAGCCTGGTTACACCCCAACTTACCTATCCAGGCAACCCCATGTTCATAGATCAACATACCATCTAAATAGTCAAACTATGGACCATAGTTTTCTTCTGAAATCTTGTCATTATCCCATGAAATATCCCCATTCTGGGTATACCACAACCCCCATGTTTGGCTTTTGACATCCCATCAAATCCCCAATTAAAACCCATTAAATCCTCAATTGCTCTGAGGCTCCTGGAAGCCTTGCCTTCTGAGGTGCTGTCTGAAAATGTTAGGATATGTTTTTGTTGGTGGTTGATGATTGTTTTCGGGGATGTAGTCATTTATAGTCATTTTAGATAGGTTTCGGATGCCTTTTCATAAATTTTGGGGGATAGGTTGGAACGTATCGAAAGTACATTCGCCAAAATATTACGCGTATTTGGCTGATTTTCAGTGATGGGAGAATGTTCGCAAACCTTGCGTCAATTTTTTGGTAGGTGGATGGTGAATAGACCTCTACGTTATTGATCATTTGGTCACGATGTGAAAGAACATCTTGATACAAAGCCAATCTATTCTCTAATTCAGTCCTCGCTTGTTCACTTCTCTCCAACTTTTCGACGTTGTGTTGTAGCTGACGTCGTAGTCGTGCCTCGCAGAGCTGGTCAAGGCCAAATTGCAAATGGAAAAGAGCTCAGAATAGAAATAAAACCTCAATACAGGAGAGCCTGACCTCCCAAAACGGCGATGCCCACAGGCGCCTGTGCGCCTGTTGGTGCAAAACGCTGCCATCGGAGACCCTGCAGCGTTTGAGCAGCTGGATCTCAAGCATTTTGAGGACCGGAGCTGAAGATTGCAGGTGGAAAGAATGATGTAAAGTAGAAACCCAATGCAAAAAACATTGCCACTGCCACTGACTTACCATAGATGGGTGGCACAAATCATCTCCAACTGGTGGTGTATGGCTGGGTTTAGCACATTATATGACCACGCTGGTAATCAAAGGTGGCAATGGGTATTTCACCATCAGGCGGACTACCAGTGTATTGCCCATTGTGATGGTTACCGACATCCTACTTGAGTGGAGAACCCCATGAAAATTGTTTAGTCACGGAAATGTGCAAAAGAATGCAGTGCTTCTGTTTGGTCCGCTTTTTATGTGGAGACCTTTAGGCATGTTGACGATGGAGCTCCGCGCCAAGGTGCAGCATCTGAGATATCCCTCCAACCAGCCCTATCACCTGGCCGCCCATCGTCGCGCCTGGCTAAAAAATGCCCAGAGAAATGATCAATGAACGGAAGGATTCCTAAAACATGAATAGCATTAAATATACGATATACGATTAGTTGTAGTTCACCGATTAGCGAACAAAACAAAGATATTTACTGTAAATAGATTGTCTTATTTATATCTATTTACAAAATTTTATAAACTTATTAACCCGAACACCCCAAGATTTAAGTGCAAACATTCCAAGAACAATCATTGGCAGCTCTATGGCGGCCGCACATGATGAAAATCATGATGAAATCAAGACCAGCTGGTGTTTCCTAAGATTTTTCTGGCTAGAACGGCTCACTCTTACGACTGGGACATTCTCATGGTCAGTTGGCTCACCCACTGATCAGCTCACTTTGCAGTGTCATCGCCATGGGCATCATGCGGCTACTGCTGCTTTCCATCCCAGAGCCTCGGCCCGATGAAACTGTATACATATCGGCCATAAATCCCGGATGATCTTATTGTAATCCAACTTACCTATTTAGGGGGCCCTTCTTGTGGAAAACGGTAACATTAAATTGATCATTATTGTGGTTTGGATGTGGTTCAAGTTGTCACATTTCGGACGGGAGTCTGTACGCCGCCAAATCTTGAAACTGCATGCCACAGGGTGCCACATGTGCCCTCCCAAGATACAGGCAGCTGGTTGACTAGATGGATGTAGCCATACACAGCTATGAGATTCGTTGCATTTTTAGTGGTTTAGATGTGTCCTACCACACATTTCTTCTACTGAATTGTGAACTTCCGAAAAGGGGGCCAACAAGCTCCGACAAATCACATGTATTCACATGCTGTATGTACGAGTAATGCGTATTCGTAGTTGTAGCCTTTTTTGGTTTTTGTGAGATAATAACCTCAAAAGATCGAACAGCAAAATCCTACATAATAGTGGTGAATTACTTTTCTATATTTTTGCTGGGGTGACGCTACATGTTACCCTCCTTTAAACTTTAACATGGATGTGGAACAACCACCTGTAGATCATTTTCGAGGGTTTCCCCATGGGTTTTCCAGGTCTTTTTCTATGTTTTCCCTGGGGTACCCAGCCAGGTGCTGTTGCTGTCCATTTTCCTGGCCCCAGATCCATCGCTGCTGCTGGGCAGCGACCTGGGGCGCCTGGTGGTCATTGCACGGTGTATTGGGAAGATCTTCACCTTCATGTGGCCTGGCTGGAGATTTCTGGAGATTTCTGGATCCTAACCCGGCCTGGTAAACTAACAGTTTGCTCTGAAAAATAACCATCTTTAATAGGTAAATATCAACTATTTCTATGTGCCATTTTTCAATAGCTATGTTAAATTACCAGAGGGTAGCCGGTAATTTTTCACTATAGGCAACCAGGTAGCCTCTGGTAATTTAAGTTATAGTTTGCGACATAGAAATTGGCCCATAGAAATAGTTGATTTACCTATTAAAAATGGTGATTTTCCATAGTCTTGTTAGATTACCAGAGGATATCCATAAAATGGGGAGATGATGAGGATCCTGATCACCAATGATCTGGTTTTTGGCAAAAAAAGTATATGTTCTTTGGCCTTTTGCCAGGTGACCCCGAGATTTTGACCAGACATCTCCATCGCCTATTGCGAGCAGAGAAAATGCCAGAATGCGCGATAACATATCTATACTGTGAGATAGAATGCCGAATGCCAGATAGAATGTCAGATACATGATAGATAGAATGCCAGATCAAATGCCCGAAAAAAATACATATGAAATGTCAGATAAAAATGCCAGATGAACTGTCAGAGTGTATGTCAGGTAAAATGTAAAGCTGTGTGTTAGAATAGCATAGAATAGCGGATCACTCAAAGAAAGCAGTTATGTTGAACCATATATGGAAGAGGATCACCCACTGACGGGCATATTTTCCAGATGGGTTGAAACCACATGGAATTCTTTTGAGGAATTTGAAATATGGGCGAATTTGATTGGGATGTTGAAGGGGGATTGAATGGATACAATGCAGATAGATAGATCTATGGATAGATAATGGGGATATGACCAGCAGTATGGTTGTGGTAATGTTTTTTTGGGGTGTGTTTGAACATGTATTTACCCAAATGACCCAAGTAGGGATCGTGAATAATATTCGTCAGCGGTACCCTTTTTGCAGACAAACTCTTCCAATCAAGATATACTATAGGATCTCACTGGAATATTGTATCTCCAGCTGGGTTGGCGGTGTTTGATAGTTTTTTTAAAAATATATATATATATATATACGGTTGTTTTTGGCATGCGGCTGATACGACGCCCTTGGAAGGGTTGTTAATTTTGAGATGTGCCATTTACAATCTCTTGGAAGGGTTGCAAATTTCAACAATGAGGCTTTCCGAAATGGGGGTATAGGATTTGATGTTTGGCGTCTTTAATACTTTAACATGTTGCACATGCTGTCGTATGATCATCAGGGGGGTGGGGGGGGTATAATGTATAATATTAACGTCCTTGACGAGCCAGAGGTTTTGCAGCCAGTTGTACCAAGGATTATCCCCACAAAATTTCAAGATGGCCCAAGTCAACCACAAACAAAATATTTACTAAGACTTATCATTTTCGATGTCTTTTGTGGGGTAAATCCTATAGAACCATCTTTGCTGGTACTCAACAAATGGATGGAACATGGAAACACCTCAAAAAATGGCGACCTACGTCGATGCTACACAAAAATCAACAAGTGTACAAAAAAAGATACACTTGGCCCTACAGCTGGACATGGCGTCACAATGTCGCCTAGTTGCAGTCTGCTTCTGCGTTGCCACAAGCGCTCTGGCACTGAAGCGTCGGGAAGAGGAAAAACTGGATGAGTGAATGTCGCCCTGATATGATTCGGATGATTGAAAATCATAGGTTTCTAATTTATTTGACCCTTGAAGAGCAAAATCGAGTCACCGCGCAGGCGAAACGCAAATTTTCACTCTTGAGTCACACGCCTGCCAATCGAAATGAATGTCCGTGTTGCAAACATTTTTTGACGACTCCTGCAAATACCAGCATTTTGTCTCTTAGCCTCAAAAATCAGAATTTTAAATTCGTCACCCTTACAAGGGCGCCGAGTCAACCGGTTGCCTTGTTTTCCCATCCCAACCGCGATGAACACCGTTGGCTGACCTTCCCACTTTCATGGCGGATCGGCCCGGAGGCGTGGCCAAAGCGTTTCAGAAACGCTTTTGTTCCCAAGATAGGTGGGACATGGTGGGAGGATATTGTTCACCTACTATTTCACCCCAAAAATCTAGGTTTGTTTTGCTGGAATTCTGCATGTTCAATTCCCAGAAGGGGGTGCCGAACGCGCTCGAGGTTTGCCATTCCCGTGACGAGTGTTCATCCGCAGTTTGATGCTTTGGAGCATGTGCCTGGTGCAGATATGACCCCACTGAAGTCGGTCGGTTAGGGGCAACTGGGATACTTATGGATACTCGATGCATTTGAGGATCTAATTGGGATGCACCACAAAACATATTCAACTAATATATAAGAAAGATCATGCTGTAACATGTAACATGTGTATCTTTCATCCCAACTGATATTATTTGTAAGTGGGCTTGAAACAGGGGTCACGAAACCGCAACGCATGTGCCCCTTGGAATCCTTGTCCTAGTGCTATCCCCCAGCTGGCCCGAATGCTCAGCGCTGAGCTCCGTTCCAAAGGTGATGAAAAACCTCAAGCAATCGACTCCCAGCGATTGCCTGTCTCGTGTCATCGATCTGGTGGACGACTATGGCTGGAACCGGGGTTTCTTGATTAACGTGGGCGATGTGAAGCTTGGCTATTCTTGTGTGACGCTGGGGTCCAGGAACTCAAGTTTTCTACAGCTGATTCGGGTTGAAGCTGGGCAAACTTGTGAAATTTATGTGAAAAAGGATGGAAAACGAATCTCGTAAAGCATGCCCAGCCGAGGAAGGGGAAGGTTGTCGAGGATGCCCTTCAGGCTCGGGTGAAGGCCGGTGCGCCCGTCAAGAGACTTGCTTGCGCTTCAAGCGTCGGTCAAGGCTGGTTGATCTGGTTGGGTCGTTGATAACTAGGTAGACCCTCCAAGCATATAGCAAAATGAAGTAATAATGTACCATACCCATAATTTAGACATATACTCGTACCAATTTTTATGGGTATAGTACTTGGAGGGTCTATGTAGTATCTAGTAAGTCTACAATGGGGATTAGACGCTTCAATCAGGTGGATCAAGGTGGATTGTAATCTGCGTTGGGGGGAGGCATGGTGGGCAAGAGGATGTATATAATGAAGAATGTGGGAGAGGATGTTTGTGATGTGACTCGTCTCAGACGTGACCAAAAACCACATTGGTTGCACGTGCACTTTGTGCATTTACACGCGTTGGAGTTAAGAATCATTATATTATATAATATACAATACATGTTTCTTGTAATTGAGGGTGGGTGTGCGTGTGTGTGTGTAACATCTGAATAGATGTAAAACTTCTCTCTTTTTCTTTCTTCTTTCCTCTCCCTTTAATAATAATGCAGGGGGTTACCGGGGTCCCGGGGGGGTCGGTGACCAATGAAGACACCTCCCCGGGACCCGTGAAAACGTACCTGCGGGACTGTGGTGACGCACCTGGGCGCATATAAGTCGCAGCTGGTGGTCACCA
>Ga0126342_10008158_pt1 | contig 18736 bp, 18 predicted proteins | sample Cyp1metagenome_FD_92528 | JGI IMG/M metagenome (GOLD analysis project Ga0126342, IMG submission 92528) | Coral microbial communities from Lord Howe Island, Old Settlement Bay, Australia - Cyphastrea 1 metagenome | ecosystem: Host-associated > Invertebrates > Cnidaria > Coral ...
AAAATCACATTACCATCATTGCACGGGCTGAATTCCTGAACCCAAGGTTTTGCCCAAACCACTCCGGTGGTAAAAAGGGTGGCACTAGCCCCAGGTTCTAACCCAGGGACGCCCAACCCCTATCAGAGACAGTCATTCAGAATCATCCCAGTAAACCCAAAAATCCACCCCACTTGGATGCCATATCATCTACATAGAAATGTGCATATATAATCACATAATCATACATATACATACCTAGAACCGGCTTGTCGCCTTTTTTGCCCATACATCCCTTGTTACGGGTGTCCTTGCAATAACTAGAATACATTTACCTAGGAAATCCATATCTATATAACCATATACACATACAGATTGATTTACCAATGTATGAATATACATGCTACCTACATATTCAAATAAGCAAATATAAATACACGTGCATGCGTATATGATATGTTTCTTTGATGCTTACATGTTTAAAATCACCATATTCCCAATAATTATTTTGGATGGTTGAATTGACTCTGCATATTTTGCTGTTGAAGCCCCTCTTCAACCTATCCTCGATAAATATATGCTTTAGTCTTAGGTATGGAGGTTTCTTAAAATGGAGGATCCCCAAGTCACCACCGTTGGTTAAATAACTAAAATGATCATCCATCTTATCTTGATGATTTGGGGGTATCCCCATGACTTAACTAAGCTATGTGCGTCAATTTAGCTATCGTTTGGGGATGTGCGGGGCCTCATCTTGTATGAAGTTCCTGAGTTACACCATCCGATGTGTCATGTTTGCTGCCAGCCGTTTCGTTGTGCATCTGTGAACATATCATGTGATAAGTAACTAGTAGACCAAGTAAACGTACAATAAACACTACAAATAGAAGTGGAAAAACCAGGATGTCCTCGAAAAAGCGAGGCAAAAAACACACCAACAATACAAGAAACCTTGAGGTTCCTCCAACACTACAACAACACCATGGCACACACACACAAAAAACGCACATCCACCTGTTTCAGGTGCGCCAGGTCTTTGGTTCCATTCGATCTCCGTGGAATGACCTACAGATCGAACCCAGATCTGCCAGGGGCTGGGAAATCCCTAGGCCAAACGGGCGTCGGTTGATGGGAAAATCATCATTCACGAAACGGTGGGTTTTCCCATGGATTGTCCGAGTTTCCAGCAAACCGTTTTTAATTATAATACCAGGGGTTTACTCACGGAGTTCGGACGAAAGCTAGTGATCTAACGAGCAATTTTTGGAGGATGTACCCAAATTAAGGAACAAATCCAAATCAGAAAATATATAGAAAATCCAAGAAAAATCCAATACTAGATCCAGAGTCACAGGGGGACAGTGTTACCAAATCTTTTTTACAAACAAACATGTTAGGAGGAAGGAACAAAATTCTCACAGGCGCACTTAGAGAGGTGGTATCCTCTATCAATCAAAGATCTTTAGTAAGTAATTAGACAATTTCCTAAGAATTGGAGGGATTTTATTATGGGAATTTATGGGAATTAATGGGTTCGCTCTATCGTCGTGAGCTTGTTGTGAGGTGAATCAAACGCATGATTTGCCTAAGTCGTACAGTCATTGAGATGTATCGAAGATTTATTAGACAGGAAGATTTAAATCTAGCAGAGTTCCTGTTTCTCTTGCACTTTATTCAAGTCTCAGATATATAGCGAACATTAGCGAATCCATTTTAAACTTCATCTGCAATCCTGAAGCTCAAAAAAGGCCCTGAACGTAGATTAAAGACACGGAATGTGGCAGGCATTGTGCCCCACAACCTTAAGGACTTGATCCGCCCGCCACTCCACAACATTTCCTGTGATTCTAGTGTCGAATCAGTTATTCGAGTTGGGTACCCCTGGGTCTGGGTGTTTTCCCTTTTTGGGTGTTTTATTCCATATGTTCCCCCCAAAAAAAATAAAAGCATGGGAATATGTCCGTCAAGAGACGCTTGATGATCGCCAAAAGATCCTCAATCAACAAGCCCTTGTAGCTGGGTTTTCCTGAGTGAAACGAGCAATCTTTCTCTATCTGCCATTACTCCATAAATGCCACTTTATGGCTTCGGCTTTTTGGGTGTGCTGAAATCTGATGGAACTTAGGAAGTCAATGTGAAACATCATTCTGCGTATGTATATGGTATGTATTTATATATATATATATAAAAGTATATATTATATATACATGCGTATATACATATACATATACGCACTAATAAATGTACTACCAGTACCATGTGTGTGAATGTACTGTATGAAACCAACGATTGAACAAAAATATACAGTAACATCTTAAACTTTAAAATGCAGCCGGAACTTTTTTTAAGCCTCAGAGAATAGGATTGGAGTCCTCTCAGGCTGCTCCAGTGTTTCCTGACATGCACTGGCTGCCCACCTTTTCAATCCTTTCGGCAGGCGTCTTGTCTAACAATTTTCAATCACCCCAATGAAATCTCCTTCTCGTAAAACCTCGTAAAATGGATTGCTTATTGCTCCAAGGACCATGGGATTTTGGATGTTTTTGGCTTACGATCCCTAAATCCTTTTTTGGGCATGTGGAAAGCATCAGTGGGAGCCTCAAATCATCCCAAAAACTTGGCTCAGATAGATTCATCATGGCCACCGTCCTGGTGCGTTCCAAATGTTCCAAGAGATCCAATGTAAAGGATCCGGATGGATGGAAAATGATGGAAAAACTTCAACGCAGCACCAAGTGACTCAAGGTGTCTGAGGCAATGTAGTACCTTCCGGGGCTCTCAAGTGGGGCCCAGCGGCAAGTCAAGTGATGGTGCACCGTCACTTCCCAGTCTTTTTGGGCTAGCATGGGCTAGCTAAGTGTTAAGTGAGGTGGGTGACCATTGATCTATAGATTGACAAGTGGCAATGAGTTGGCAATCAGTTGCCACCATCGCGACTTTCACTTACCACTGGATCCACTGGTTTCGCCGACGGGCCACAACTTGCAGGAAACAGCGTTGTCGTTTTTAACCATCAGTCGAATCATCAATTGTGTTGAAAACGCCAGGATTGAATCATGTTTCATCATGCTTCATCCGCCTAAAGTTCCAAAACAAGATGGATATGGTCGCCTTCGTCTGAAAATTGGCTACTCCCAAATTTGATGCTTCAAAATTTCCTTTTTCCTATATTAAACAGTGAAAACTCACGGGTACAGTATCCCCCGTTGACACGCCCCGCCCTGGCCCTTGTGGATGCTGAGTGGAACTTTCCCACCTGGGATAGCCATCGGAGGCAATGAACTCCGAGGTTCCAGCATTGAAAACACCATCCTGACACAAGAGATTCCTGGGCGCTCAGATGGGATCGGACACAAAATATCAACACATGCCGATAGTTTTCCATACGGAAAATGCAATCTTCTGGGTAAATTATAATAGTTCACTAACTTGAATTAAGCCCATTTGGGGATGATTTCCCTTACTAACCATGATTCCCAGTGAGGTCGTAGTGAGGTCGTTATAATTTACCCAGAATCTTTATCCATTTTTAGGGGTCAGACTTCTGAATTCAACTAATTGGACTTGAGCTACAGTAGAAACATGTTCTGCTCTGACATGCCTCGACGAACCTGAAAATATCCGAGCCTTGATTCAACATATAACATAGACAAAACATGACAAAACTACGCAAATTAGTGACATACAGGGCGAAATCAAGATGAAGCGAAATCGTCCAGTTTGAATATGTTTGAATTGTGACATTTCTGCAGTGTAAAATACGTATATTTCAAATTACTAAAATCTGACATGTACGTAATTTGATGGTTGAAACTACTTTTATGGTGAACAGTTTAATTCCTCATGTTTTGAAGAGTGAACGCCCCAGTATTTTGATCGTAATCCCCACGATGATAAACTCGCCCCGAAAATGGTCAGAAAATGGGTACGGACCCCTTTGCGATATATATATATGTGTGTGTGTATGCGTGTTAAAATATAAATGACACATAACATTATAAATTATATAACATATTTATATAGATATAATCATAAATATGCAGTATATATCAGTATATATATATATATATAATTATATATATAATTTACTATTAAAACACATAGTCAATCTTCGATACCTCGCTAAACATAATCATTTGAGGTCCTTATAGCATGGTTCGTACATATCACCATTTCCGGCGTCCCTGTTGTGACAGCACCCTGCGGCAGGCTTCAAGGTCATGATGGGCAGCGTGGTGCCCCCCATGCGCACGTTCACCTCGATTGCCCAATGCCTAGGCGGACATGGCACCCAACTTGAAGGGGAAAACTAATATCTTGTCGTATGAACTGCTGGAATATTCATGGGTTTATTGATGGATTATATTATATTATCTTGCTATAACCCATGGATTACACTTTACAATGCCTTTTATGAATACTGGCAATTATACAGCATATCCCATTTCGCACGGGAAAACAAAAACAAACATGTTTTAAAACTCTAACTCTAAAGCAATGGGAAAACAATTCAGTTCGTTCAATGAAAATTCCATAGAATCCACGTGTTCAACAGAAAACAATCCGCAAATGGATGCAAGTGTGTTGTTTCATCCCATCACTAAACCAACATGGGACTCAGAAAACAGGATTTGCTCAACCACGGGTTCTCGGAATATTTCATATTTGGATGATTTTTGTCATTGAAGCAAGCAGCAACTAAAAGAGCATAAGCAACTACTTGAATATTGTCATGGGCATTGAAAACTAGGGCACAAAAGGCGCTTTAATTAAACATAACTATTTACAGTAACTATACTTACAGCACACCCCCACATAATGAAGTAGTACTCCTGGAATGGACTGCAACAATTGTCGTCATGATGTTTTAACAAAGTCACTTGTACGTACCATCCTCCTGTCGTACGGAGACAAAGTCAACAGCGATGTAACCGATCACGTCTCTCTTCGACAGCTCCTGTGAAGCCAGGTGAACTGCCAGTTCGGCTCATCAATAATCCCATCCCCTCTAAATAATCCCAATTATGTGGAATTTCACTACTAAACCATGGTTTCAAGGGGGTGTTTAATATTAGGGGGATGGGATTGGTCTGGCAAACCCACTGCAGTTGAAGGATGGTTTTGACCATTCCTCCCATTTCTGCGATTCACTTGGGGGTCTGTATCAGTTTACCACTTTTTGGCACCGTGATGGCCTTGCTTAAGGCCCCCAACGACCCCGCCACCATCTCCTCCCCAATCTTCATGGTCATAGTCACAATGTCTTTGGCATACTCTTCGTTGGCTGGAAACTTGCCTTGCCACGGCCAAGGGCTGTTGTGGGAACGCATTTAAAAGAGAATCCATACTCTCCATTGATCCCCACCCTGAAACACTATTTTGACATAGTTTCTGACATACTATGTAAATATGGCACAGCTATTCTCACATTCTATCTGACATTCTTTCTGGCATATACTTTGACATTCTATCTGACGTTCTACCTGGCATCTATTCTGACATTGTCTCCGGCGTCTGGCTGAGGTCCGGCAGTGCCTACTGAGATCTGGAGCTCGCAGTTGAGCGCGTAGTCCGAGGCTGCCGGAAGAGAAGGAGGAAGAAGGAGGTGGCGGCAACTCTGATAAAATCTAGAGGCCCCCACCTGGCAGGTGGGAATTAAAATAGTCTTTCCAGAAATGGCTGCAGGATGAAGGTTTCCCGCGTTGGGCTTACCACAAAATATGACAATGATATCAAAATTCCACTTAAAACTTAAAACAAACTAGCAGTGACACATAAGTGGGGTTCAACATGCCCCCAACTGATATCAATGAGGCAGGCTGATGAAGTTTTTACAGTAACCAAATCCTAATTCGACGTGCAACTTCAAAGACCATACCGTGCAACCATGACTTTAACTTTAACCATCAACAACGCGCCACTGTGTCATCCGGTGACTGGGATCAGGATGCTATACAACTTGTCAGTGGGTTTCGGCACGTGATCGCAGTGATCAAACTTGAAGGTTTGCTTCCGGTTGATATTTGATCAGCAAAAACATATGTCGATACATGTCGACCCTGAAAGGAAGAGAAACAAGACACAGAAACACGCTATAACACGCTGGTCGTCTTGTGCAAGCGAGTTGCAACCAACATAGATCTGGTTATTGAGCATTTGCTCATGGGTGGCCAAAATCCTGCGATCTGGCAAACAGCCATGGTTAGTGTCAAGCTGCAACCATTCAAACCGATGAAAACCTAATGGTCCATATCAGACCTGCCAAGTCAGAAATAATACGCACATCATAGAAAATCAACGGTTCGTTAGTTCATTATAGAAAATATTGGAAAATCAAAGGTTTCTTGTTTCTTAGGCATAGAGGTCACGCTATCCACTTTGCCTCTCAAACATCTTCCCCTGAACGTCTTGACCTACTCAGTGATAAGTTGGTTTATATTATAGACTCATCTAAATCTGGGCATAATCCCCAATTGTGCAGTGTTCGATCCGTTTCAAACCCCTCCATCATTCCATTTTATCATTTTACTAGTTGTTTAAGAAATGGATTCCCAGCTCATGAATTATGATCATCCCCAAATCCAAACAATATCCTCAATATATAAAGGGTATAAAGGGTATATAAAGAGGTAAATGAATAGGTAGATGACCCGAACTAATCATCAACCAAGAGGGGGTTTAGATGCAGCCACTGCTGACTTCGGCAAGCCGAACATCTGAAACTCATATTGTTTTGGGTCAAAACCCATGTAATCCCGGCTGGTTTTCACATCAAGACAGCTGGGACTTGTGGATGTTCATCTCTCTAAAAATAGGGCTCGGGTATTGATCCATACGTTGGCAACCATATCCCCAAATTTTAACACAATTTTCTCCAGATTTATTCAACTTGTGATTTTCCTCCGGCAAAACTTCACCAAATTCAGGACCCTTGGTGCTTCGCAATTGGTATCTCTCAACCTCTTGGATCAGAGCAACAATCATCGTAACCATTCTGCTTGGGAAACTCTTCAATTTTCAAAAAATAGTAAACGCTGCTGTGTTCTCGGCAATGATAAGCGCCACACTTTCATCATTTATACTAACCCAGACTTGATAAACACCAAAATACCCGATACCCTGTATAGTGTAGACTAACATTTACATAGATGTGGAAAACCAATGGTTTGCCAAGAAAAAATGATCTACAAATACAAATGGTGTTTCTTCCCATATCTGTTAGTTTACAGGAAGGTAATCCCAACATAACATTTGTTCATTACTTAACCTGACGAAACATCACAAAGTGCAGCCAGCGATATCGTGCCAAACACTTTCCATACTGTTTCTCTGGTACAGTACCCAGGCACCATTTTTTCCGTGGGAAGCATCAATCAATTTGTCACCGTTTCACCAGCAAACAAGTAAATCAATAACATCCTGTGATCCTGGAACAAGAAAGCATATGAAAACTCTCTATATTACTATACTGGTTGGTGGTTTCAACCATCTTGAAAAATATGAGTTCGTCAATGGGAAGGATGACATCCCATATATTATGGAAAAATAAAAGCCATGTTCCAAACCACCAACCAGTATATTATATATTTATATATTATTCAATACGTGAACATTAACCGACAATATACAAACGAATGCTCCAAAATCTCTCCATTTTTTCCGTCTTCAGTAACTCCTGACGTCCCCATTGTTGTTCAGGAAAGCTTGACACGAAGGGGACGTTTTGGCTTCTGCTGCGCCTGCTTTGTTCATCACAGGAAGGCCCGCATGTGGATAGCATTGTAAAAATCAAAAAAGGTGGGCCTGCATTCAAAAAGCAACATCAATTGTGGTTTTCTACCAGCAAATGCCTTGCTCATCCAAAAATTAAGCCATGAATACACCAAGCCATGGTTGACCCAAAGTGAATTAAGGAATGGACCAACAACACCAGATTTGATCAGCAAGACATGCGATCACTTGCCCCAAGTGTCACAACAAAATGCTGGGGATATTGCCAAAACACTGAGCATATGAACTCTGAACGGCCAGCTGGGCATCATCATCCGAGGTTGATATAAGTAAATATTACCAAACTAAGTATAGGCTAAATAGACCTAAATAGTTGGAACCAGACGAACATTGCGGATTCGTTCCCAATCTATGAGATGTTTGTTTAAATCATCAAATGGCTAGTGACCAACTTGCCGGGGATCTACCCGCCAGTAGTTTGCTATGCCCCACCGGAGCCACAATTCATTGGAAACACACAGTGTTTTGCGACTTTTCTACCTTTTCGTGCGCCTGCATCTTCTTTCTTATCATTCTTTCTCTTTTCTGACCTTCTTTGTTCTTCCTTTCTTTTCTGCCTCTTCCCACCTCTGCTGTTTCATCTATCCACATTGTCGGAAGTTTGACTTCTAAACTTCCTTCGACTATATCTATCTATCGATCGATCCATCGATCTATCTATCTGTCTAAATGTCTATCTGTCTATCTGTCTAAATGTCTATCTGTCTATCTATCAATCTATCATCGTACCAATCTATCAGTCTATACATCTATACATCTATCAATCTATCAATATTCTATCAATCAATCGATCAATCTATCTATCAATCTATCAATCCATCTATCTATCTATACCTATATATTATATATACGTATACATATTATAGATATATAGTTATATATAATTTCATATATATATATCTCTCCCTCTCTCTCTCTCTCTGTCTCTCTCTCTCTCTATTGCCATCCTGGGGTATCAGCTAAGGCTGAAAGCGACAAGTGGCCCAGCCAAATGGAACCACGACTACCAGATTGGAGCAACTCTACGCACAATATTGTCTCAATATGTCTCAATAGTGTGTTCATACCTCCATATACCCCCCAAATCCCCGCACTACCATCGCCCCCACCATTTTGGGGCCCAACAAAAAGCCAAAAAAACACCCTTTTTCGGCACCTTCGACGAAGACTTCGCAGATTCCGCCCAGATTCTGAAACTGCGTGTAGTACCGTGCCCATGTCAGACCTGGCGGTGAGGCTCCGACATTCTGCTGATCAAGTTTAGACCCTCCAAGGTCCAAAAGATACACATTTGGAATTGCGGTGTATGACTGGGTTTAGACTGAACATGAGAAACATGCAACAGCATGAAACGAAGAGTTTTGCTTTTTGAAGTATCCGCCATGCACGCGAAAACCCTAGATAGTTTTTAGATGTTTTTAGATGTCTTGCATTGTCTTGCCCTCACATTCTGTTGTCCTGTGCCAGCCCATCACCATACACTCGGACCCAAGCAAGGAACACACTTCACCCCGAAAATGGCTCCGCAGTAGAAGTGTTATTATGATTGCAATATTATTTATCAATTTAACACATTTTATAACATGTTTTATGTTTGTTCTTATGATTATTGCACAGCATGAATAACCAACACGATTCAATATGCATATCTGGTTGTAGAAGCATTTACCCTGCAATTACCGTTGATTCACATCCCTAAATGTACTCAGAATCTCAGAACTGTTTAATCTTTGGATGTGATACCCAAGTTCTGACATCTTTGGTTTTGATCCCTTCAAGAATAAATACTCTAAAACATCATTTAACGATCGATACGGCATTGCCACAGCCACGGTCAGCCAGGGTAAGCCACGGTCAGCCACGCCTGGTGCCACAAACTCCAAGGAGTTGTGCAATTTTTCTGTAATTACCATCTTGGCTTTCTGGTCGCTGTCCTGGCAGCACAGATTCTTTCTACCAGCCGATGGAGATCAAGAGGTTGGATGACTTGAAGCAATTCAAATCACTGACATCAACCAGCACTGAACATGTACATCAAAAAATGATCAAACATGGGCCATATATTAAACTTAAGCATATTCTAACCTTATGTCATGACTAGTCATGACTAGTTGTAGTCGGCTTCCCCAAGCTCCTTCAAGGCTTCCTGCAGCGTCTCATCGACTCTCAGCACTGTGTTGCCCTCTCCACTGAAGGAATCGTTCAATTTCACCATGATCTGCGCGGAAAGGCATCTGCGGGAAAATGCTCCCAGGCATGAACCCAACTAGCTTGGGACATCTGTGCCATGTCCCAAGACCAAACAACCGGGGATACACATGGGCGTTGTCTTGATGTTTAGATATATTTTTGTTTATATATTAGATATATTTTTGCACTGTGATTCGCTCAATTTTCTGGCGCAATTGCTTATCAGTATTTCATGGCACCCCTCACAACAGCTGAGGAACAACACATCAAATTGAACCAAAATAAAGATACCTGGCTGTGGAAAGGTTATGAAATAGGGGACATGAAGAATAATCAACCACTACGTGGCTGACCGCAAGGCGACCCGATCCTCCCGCCTTGCGGGCAGATGGGCAGCGCTTCAGCAATGCAAGGATCTCCTGTGCATCGGGGAACGGGAACAGGGCGAGAAGAAAAAACACATATCTCAGTGCAGGGGTATCAACCGCAAAACGTTAACTATGTAGTTAAGTTATAAGACAACTTCCCGCCGCCATGGGCCATGGGCAATGCCTATCCTTTTTTGGTGCCCCTCCACTCGGGTTGTCCGTCTCTCCTCGCAGAGTTCTTCTTCGGTAAAGATTTCCCGATAGCTCCCATCTGGATGATCGACACCTGCATCCTGAGGCCGGAGCCAGGGAGCCGAATGGAGCCGAGATACGACGAAAGCCGCGGTGGATGGGTGACAGCCCACTGCCAGTCTGGCAGCATCCGACTAGTGACGATTTATCTATCGATCTGTATAATATGTATAATATATAAAAGAAAACACACAATATATATATATACACACTATAATATATAATAAATAATAAATGTATATATGATATATATATATATAATAATAATAATAACATTATATTATATATATATATCATACTATGGAAGGTAAATGGCAGGGTTTATTTTTGGGTTGGTGAATGGGTTCATGGGTTCATATGGAATCGGTTCTTATTGGTGGACTACTTTCCTGCTGCTGTTTCTCCCTTTTGTTTTGCAGAGTCTCTGATGATAGCAATGTCAATGTTGGATGAATGTGGCAGTCCCATAAAACAGTGTTGAACACCAATGTGTAGTTGGTTGAGTCAATCTTATCCCCAGGAAATATCAACCAACATCCACTAATACCGATACCCATTTACAAAGACACTCAAAGTACATCAAAACATGGAAAAAAAAACAACTTGATAAACATCTAGGGGTTCATATAACAACCAGTTGGCTTGTCCATCAGTGGTGTAACTCCCATATAACAACCCATATACAATTGGGGTAACATCCAGGAACAAGTGGGGTACCCTCTGGCAAACATACAAAACAGTGTGGAAAATCCACTCATTTTGACTAAATCAACTATAAATAAATGGATATACATTGCCATGTTCAGCAGCTTTTATGCTTACCTCACCCTTTTTCATGGGTAAATCAACGAACATCAACGAACTACATGGATATAAATGGCCATCTTCAAAAGCATTTTGTATGTTTGCCAGAGGGTAACACACCCATTTTGTGCTGGTCACTGGAGCGTCACCGCCTTGCAGCCCAGCGACGAGGAAGACCTGGCGGTTGCCCGTCTTGGTGCCCCAGAAGGCGCCCTGTGTGTCGTTGCCGAAGAGGGGAATGTTCAAGCTCTTGGCCTCGGCGCTGACTGGAACCCAGCCGGAAGTTATAGACACCAACTGAAAATTGGTGATATTACATGGTGTAACCAACAAATATGAGGTATCAATGGATTTGTTTTTTCAGGGAGCAAGAACTGTTTTTTCGATTGTTTTCCAAGGCTTAGATATTGTTTTTGGTCGGCAAAGCAGGTTTCACCAGGAAATACAATAATGAGACTAATGAGAATAGGAAGATTATATAGTGGGTATATAATGGGGGTAGTTGATGGAGATAAGTATATGCTTAGATGGGCCACGGAGTTAGTTGAGTAGTTATATAGTAACTGGCTTATATTCCAGCGTAAATGGGTATATCTCATGGGTAATGACCCGCTTACTCACACTCATGGCCCATTAAGTATGGCCAAAACCCAGAAAGGGCCAGTCATTTTTTGCGTCTAGCCTTGGGTGTATATAATATTCCATTGAACCATTCCAATACATGGAGTATTGCAGGTGTGTCATACAATCGCTGATACCCCTAAAAGAACAAGTGAAACTTTGAGGGAACATATACTTAGTATTATTAACACTTTTTCTCATCTTTCATCATGACATGTATTTTCAAACACTATTTCCAAAAATAATGGGTGACATGGACATGTGCCGTTGGAGGTTGGCAGTGGTTTTTATCAAATTCAGACAAGTATGGTGTCCCTATCAAATTTGTGATGCAATGTGCTAAATCCGTAAATATGTGAAAGGTGTTTGATAATGTTCCATTAAATGGAGAAAAATGTGCAGAAAAGTACGTCTGGGTATCTGTGCAGCTCACCATATTAATGTGTTAGACGAAGTAAAACGTCACCTACCGTGCCTGTTTTTAGACAAAATTCAAAAAATGATGATATTATATAATAGTATGATATGATGTGATGTGAACGAAATGGTAAGATATGATGTGATATGAATTGATATGATATGACATGATGAAAAATTGGTCGCGCTGCAAGTTGCAATAAGTCACCAGCCTGAAATGTTGGGCTCATTGGGTTACCCCCAATCCCAACCATCATGTCGGTGACGTCACAACTTGAGGTCGTCATATGTCGTTATATATAGTTCCTCCAAGATCCAAGTGGCTGATGGGCCCGGGCCAAGCTCATCTACACGCATCTACTTCTAGTAACGCTCTAGGATGGTCGTTCGATGATATGGGTATGGATCAATAGTTATTAATACCATTTTTAGTGGGATGAACATCCATTTACCAGCTATTTTGATGTTCACCAGGAGTACAAGGTTTTGACCCACTGCCATATCAGGCTGCCCAGTGTTCCATCTATCTCCGGCGCTTGACTTTCTATAAAAAATGAACCACATTTTCCCCAGGTGTTTCAGCGAACGCCGAGAGTGCGAGTCTGTGGCCTGAAGCTTGGTCTTCGAGGAATTGATGCCACAGATATCCCCAAACCCCTGTTTGAATAAAGGAATCAACACGAGTCAACATGAACGAAGACAAATTATGTGTGGACAGTGTGGGCCAAAATTTTCCTGACTTGACTTGAAGGCACGACATGAGTCCATGCCAGGATGTGCGCTGTATGCTGGTCAGACTGGTGATGGTACATGTGCAGGGCCCTCCGTATCAGCATCCTAGCTTGGGATGAAAACACACACACATATATATATGTTTGTATATATATATATACATATATATATATAGTATATTTGAAACCACTGGCCAGCCAGGTACCTACTTTTGGCGGTCCAATTGTGTTATATCATCTCAGCAGGATTTGGTTCCAAGTGACCAGTTCCACTTCAGCATCCTTAGCTGCCAGCACATTTAGTAATAATACGCACATTTTCCATATGTCTCCAGGGTTCATCTGAAAATGAGCACCCCTAAAATCCAAGGCAATGACTGGGGGATACACGTAATTTTCAAGCAAAGGCACTATCCGATTCTATCCCCATAAAATTGTTGCAAACAGATCCCCATCTAGTCCCCATCTAGTCCCCATCTATATCCCCATGGCATGTCATGGATATCCCACATCCATTCAATTTCCATTTGTACAAGGTAATATCCCAAAACGCTATGTTTGTTGGTTTATGGCCACATCTAGCTAGTTGTTCGATACCTTCCCAACACACACACAACAGTTAATGTATAGTTCAAAAATATCAACCAACTTAGCTAACGACCTGGAGCGCCACCTTGTACCACTGCATTTATCCTGGAATTTATTCTGCATGACATTTTTGATTCTATCTTACATATTGTCACCTGAAATATCCCATATATACATATGTTGCCAAACTAAATCCCATGTAATCACAATTAAATTCAATCAAATTATATAATTACAATCAAATCACCATTAAATTCCAATCAATTACCTTGAAATCATCATTACATATACCAATTCATGACAGTCAAATCAGCTGTAAATCATCATTAAAACCCATGAAAGCACCACCATTAAAACCAACATGTGGATTAACCACCATTAAAACCACCATGAAATCACCATTTGTATCCATTTGTCTTGATCAAATCCCCAGCTAAATCCCAAGGCTCGGTGGAGTTGAAGCAGGTCATAGCTGCCTTGTCCCACTCGATGCAGTTCTGCAACCCCGCGCTGGTGGTGAAAATTGCATGACTTTCAGATGGTGAACATAACTGGTTGGTGGTTGAGCCACCCCTCTGAACAATATGAGTTCGTCAGTTGGGATGACTATTCCCAATATATGGAAAAATACAAAAAAATATCCAAACCACCAATCAAATAAATTGAAGATGGTTTGAATAAGGGTCATTGATCATGGGGGACCCTTGTATAGATATGTTGTTTCGATGTAGCAAACTGGAAAATCATCATGTCTAATAGGTATCATTATTTTTAGCATCTATGAATGCGCCATTTCAAAGTAGTTATGCACAAAAAAACATAGGGTAATGTGGTTTTAATAAGGATAGTCATGTGAGAATCATGGGAATGGATTGTCACAGGGTAGTGATGACCCAACATACGGAAACACCTCACCATATTTTAATGGACATTTATATAAGTACATGTGGTGATAGTGCAGCGGGGAAATGAACAAATTTGGTGATTTATATAATAGGATAATTGGATTTAAATGGATTTAACGCTAAAAAGGTTTCAATGGTGATATAATATCATTTACTGACGGTATATCAGCAGCTATGAAAATTATCTTGATATTTGTGCGATAGTTGTTGGAACCGTGGTTTTTCTATGGCCAACAATGTGATGATCACGGGTGCGTCTGAAAATGGGGTAGGTACCCTCTTTCAAACGTTTAAATAGAGACGATGTGGTCAAAACCTACCATGCATAGATCATTCTCTTAGTGCCCAAGGCAGTGGCCAAAATGAAGCAGTCGATACGCAACTGAATTGGGTTGCAAAAGGATCATGGGATGAAACAATGGGAGTAATGATGTCATATGATATGATTGTTCAGCGCTAATTTGGTAATGCTGAAATTGCATGGTTTTTCTTCCAATCATTTTTGCTGCGCGTCAGTGGTCGAAAATGATGAACACAAATAAAACATAATAAAACATAATGTGCAAAGGGGGGCTTGAGGCTCTGGATAAAGATACTCCTAATGACACAACCCCCGTTGTGGTTTGTTCTCATGGCAGTGGGCAGTTGCGGAATGTATTCAGATTTGTTGGAATACACAAATCCCCACGAAAGCTAGTAGTATATCCGTGTCCTAATCTCATCAAACCAACACGGATCATTGAATCGCTACCTGGCCAGGTAAGCAGAGCAAGTGCAAGATCACAGCAAACATCATCAAAATAATCCTACACAAAAGGCATTCATACAATCCTTTTAGATACGCAAGGAAAAACCTACACAGCCACAGAAAAACCTACTCAGCCACATGGTTTCAACCACATCGCACCCAACCCCGAATCCTTGATGCGCTGCAACGTTCGTGGCCGCGTGAGCAACTTCTCAGTGACGCTTCGCGAAGTCATGTCCTTGGCGGACACGGCGAGCGCGGCATGGGCTGGGTCAACATACAAACAATGGAATCATAGTATCAGCCACTTGCATATATTCGAATCATGTGCGCTAGGGCCAGGGTCAAAACATAGTATGTGGTTTATGGTCATCCATCCCAAAAAGGGAATCCTTATAATGGGCATATAGTTTTCTTTTAATGGATTGATGGCCATCCCCTCATATAGGTCTACGACCGGATGCAGCGCGTGGTCAAACGCAGTACTATGCCCCTGAGTGGTGGGTGCAAAGTGTACGGCACTGGTGGCCAAGTAAATATCACATTTGGCTGTGAAACAGAAGCAACCACAGGGACAATGTGCAGACTGTGAGCCAAGCAATACCAAGTGGGAAACCTCATCGCAAAGCGGCCCCATAGGACCTGCACAAAGAAACTATACTATACTGTCGACAATACAGATAATTGATAACACACCGAAGCGAACGCCCGTAGCATTTAGCACCAAGAACTAACAGTCATGCTCCACTCCAGGAGGGCAACAGCGAGCCAAAGAAAACCACTGCACTTGTTTAAGGGAAACGCAAGCAAAGTGGTCCAAAGGACAAACCCCATGCCGTTCCCACAATCCATTCTGGAAAAATAGACCGTGACGAGATCACACCACTCATTTTCCGCTGTGCTGTGAACACCAAATCTGCTGGAAATCACCTGAACACAATAAGGCCACCATAGCCGCGCCCGCTACGAGAGAAGGGTCCACGCAAGAGAAAACTCAAGCTGAAACCGAGCTGCCTGGCACCTTCGCAGCCAAGAATTTCAGGGAAAATCCGATAAAGCGCCAATGGGCACAAAAGCCTAGAAAAAGTGGGTAAACAATAGACGACAAAAAGCCAGCAGAGAAGATCATCGCAAAAAGAACGGCCAGGGAACCAGGTGAACCACTTTTGCGAATGAAGTATCCTTTGCTGGGGCACAAGCGGCAGTCGACAAATGAATATAGCAAGTATGCAACATCGAAAGCGTCATCTCGGTCGCATAGTGGACATGACATGGCTCGATCGGTTCACCCTCCCACAGGCTATCCGGCCACGCCCCGAATACCATCAGCTATACTATATATATAATATAAATAATGTATGTATATGTGCACACACACACACATATATATATGTATGTATATATGTATGTGAATAGGTATTAATGTATTAATGTAATAATGTAAATAAATAGATAGATAAATAAATATGTGTACACAAATAGAAAGATAGATAAATAGATAGATAGATAGACAGATAGACAGACAGTCAGATAGACAGATAGACAGACAAACAGATAGACAGATAGACAGCTAGACAGATAGGTAGATCGGTAGATCGGTAGATCGGTAGATGGGTAGATGGGTAGATGCGTAGATGGGTAGATGGATAGATGGAAAGATGGACAGATGGACAGATGGAAAGATGGATAGATGGATGGATGGATGGATGGAAAGATAGATTAGATAATTAGATAGATAGATAGATGGATAGATAGATAGATAGGATAAGATAGGATAATATAGAATAAGATAGAATAAGATAGAATGATAGATAGAATGATAGATAGATAGATAGATAGATAGATAGATAGATGGATAGATAGATAGATAGGATAAGATAAGATAAGATAAGATAAGAAAAGAAAGAAAGAAAGATAGATATATAAATAGATAGATAGATAGATAGATAGATCGATAGATAGATAGATAGATAGACAGATAGATAGATAGATAGATAGACACATAGAGAGATAGATAAATAGATAGATAGATAGATAGATAGACAGAAATATAGATAGATAGATAGATAAATAGATAGATAGATAGATAGATAGTTAGATCGATCGATAGATAGATAGATAAGATAGATAAGATAGATAAGATAGATAAGATAGATAAGATAGATAATATAGATAAGATAAATAAGATAGATACGAAAGATAGATAGATCGATAGATCGATAGATACATAGATAGGGTTCAAAAAAACAACTTGCTAACTGCAATGTGGTGGCCCGCATGTTCGTTGCCTTCAAAGCCCACTGATATATCTACCACAAAACAACTGATGATAGTTAGAAACCAACTTAGCTACCAGTAACTATAGGGCACCACCCTGTACCAGTGCATTTCTCCTAAGCCTTATTGTAATGTAATAGATCAAGTATTATAATGTAGTTGCTACAATCGCCATTTTGCAAAGCATTCAACATAATTTGAAACCCTTTGAATCGACAATGATTTTGTGGTTCTGTCAGCCACAGTTTTTTTACACCTCCAGGCCTCCGTAATTTTTCGTTATTTTTGGTACGATTCAGTAACAAAATCTGATTGTCTGGAGGGACCATCGGTCCTTAACTTGGGCTGCCTAATTCCGGATTGAAGTCTGACATTGCACCACTATACCGCACACGCATATATATATATATAGACACATCTTTTTATGTAAATAACATATCATATGTAATGTATTTGGATTATACCAATCATACCAAACATGCATATCATGCTTTTCATTCATACACTATGCCTAATATCATAGATGCGCCAAATCTGCAACCGTGTGTAGCTGCGAGGCGCCGTGCCGCCGAGTTTCATTGCAGCAAACCATTGTCAACCGGCTCCGAGCATCTTTCACCGAGATATCTCCTGCGCGGACAGCCCGTGGCTGGACTCGAGGACTCCGCTGACATCATCTATACAGTACATTCAGCAAATGGAAATGGATATCAAATCAATCGTGAATAGTCATGGATGTCACATTGTTGTGGTATATACTTCTCCCTCTCTCTCCCTCTATTGAATAAAAAAATGATATGTATATATATATATAAATAATAGTAATAATAAAAACAATAATAAATATTGTAATTAAAACAAAAAATAGTATAATAACAATAATGAAAATAAATAATGAATATAACAACAATAATAAACATGATAGCAGTTAAAAAAAAAAAATAATAATTACTTTACTTCGTGTGATCCCCACCATGACATTTATACATGTTCTTACTGGCACATCTTCTGGCATTCTATCTGACATATCTTCTGACATTCTATTTGGCATTCTATCTGGCATAT